>FWWL01001023.1_pt1 | contig 70378 bp, 47 predicted proteins | sample 2228331 | NCBI WGS metagenome assembly FWWL01 (sample SAMEA103939775, study PRJEB20133) | metagenome
CCCAGTTAATGATTTCCATCTAGACGTATCCGACGGTGAGTTTTTGGTCATGGTTGGGCCTTCTGGTTGCGGCAAGTCAACAACTCTTAGAATGCTGGCTGGGTTGGAGGACGTTTCTAAGGGTGATATATACATAGGTGACAAGTTCATTAATTATGTTTCTCCGAAGAATCGCGATATCGCTATGGTATTTCAGAACTATGCCCTTTATCCGAATCTTTCCGTATATGAGAATATGGCATTAGGACTACAGCTTCACAAGGTTGCCAAGCATGATATTGAGCTGCGTGTCAATCGTGCGGCCAAAATGCTTGAGATTTCCCATTTCTTAACGAAAAAGCCCAGTCAATTGTCAGGGGGACAGAAGCAGCGTGTAGCATTAGGACGTGCCCTTGTAAGGGAGCCGCAAGTTTTTCTTATGGATGAGCCTCTATCTAATCTGGATGCCAAACTGCGGACGCAGACACGGATGGAAATCAGCAAGCTGCACAGCGAATTAAAAACGACAATGGTTTATGTAACTCATGATCAGACGGAAGCGATGACGATGGGAACCCGAATAGTAGTTATGGATAAAGGGAGAATTCAGCAGGTGGCTCCGCCGCAGCAATTATATGATCATCCTACCAACATGTTTGTTGCTGGTTTTATTGGATCCCCGCAGATGAATTTCATTAATGGTTCGATTTTATCCCAAGGTAGTGAATTCTTTTTTGATAACAAACGATTTAGAATTGTCATTCCGGAGAGCTTCTATCCTTTTATTCGAGCGGCACGTACAAATCTGCGTCAAGTGGTTATGGGAATTCGGCCGGAGTACGTGGTTTGCGATTCCTGGGCACTGGAAAAATATCCTGATTGGCAAATAGCAGCCGCAGTAGATGCAAGGGAGCCAATGGGTTCAAATACGTTTTTATATGCAAAATCAGGTGAAGAAACCATAATCTCGCGGACGGAAGCGCATACACCTATTATACCAGGCGATAACATTAAACTGGTGCTTCGTATGGATTATGCGCACTTTTTTGACAAAGACAGCGGAGTATCGTTGACCGCTCGGGGGGTCATCACATCATGAAGCGGCGTTGGAATAACGGGATCGTCATAATCAGCATACTTCTATTAGGAGTTGTACTGATTTTTACCTGGCGTGCGTTATCAAGTAAGCAGGAAACTTTTCCGGTGCTTGACCAGTCTGATCTCCGATTATCGACACAAGCGTTTGGTCGTGAACCTCTGTCGTATGTTCAGTGGATACGCAGTGAGGAATACAAAAAGTTCAAACCGTCTGAGAATGTTGTAATGACAGTACTAGCTGCGCAATACAGCTCAGCTTCTACAGATGCCAATATTCTGAAGCGTCAAGATGAAACGAAGAAGTCAACGGTCGTCGATTGGAATAGCGGGAAGGGTTGGCTCGAATGGAAAGTAGAAGTGCCGCAAGACGGATTATATGAATTAGCTGTAGATTATTCTCCGCTGGAAGGTAGCTTCTCCGAAATCGTAAGAGGGGTACAAATCGACGGTGTGTATCCGTTCGCCGAAGCAGAACGCATTGTGTTCGATCGGCACTGGAAGGATAGCAAATATCCATATGAACGCAATTCAATCCATAATGAAATCCGTCCTGGACAGGTAGAAGTAAAAGGCTGGAATGTGGCTAAGGTTTCCGACTATGCCCAATCCTCAGAGCCATTGGCTTGGGCACTAACGAAAGGGACACATACCATCCGATTAGTAGGTATTAAAGAACCGCTCTCCCTGTATTCGCTTACACTTGCTTCGCCTGACAGAACTCCTGTTTATTCGGATTACAAAGGACAACATCAAGTGGGCAGCAGTTCGAGTAATTGGTATCAGCTGTATGAGGCCGAACAATTCAAACAAAAGTCGGCAGTCAGTACAAGAGCGGTGGCTGTTTCCGAACCATACGTTTCACCAAGTGCGGATGGCAGACTGGTCTATAACACAATGGGCGGTTCTACATGGGAGAAGCCAGGTCAATCCGTGGAGTGGGAGATTGCTGTCCCGGAGACCGGTTATTATGCGATAGATCTGAAATATTTTCAAGGTTATTACGGAAACGCTTACTCATATCGAACAATCATGATTGACGGCAAAGTTCCTTTTCAGGAAATGTTGCATTATCGTTTTGCTCCGAACAGTGGTTTAGAAATCAAGCCCATTGCTGATGAAGCAGGGAATCCATATTTATTCTACTTAACCGAAGGTAAACATCAGCTTAAGCTGATCGCGGATAATTCCCTGATTCGTCCTGCGATCATCGCGTTGGGCGAAGTAAGTAAACGGGTTAAGGCTATCGAGCAAGAGATTCGCACACTGTCAGGCAATTACGAAATCGGAGGAGAACAAAATCTCGATACGGCACGTACATGGGATGTCAGAAAATTTGATCCGGAAATGGATACAAAGCTGCAATCACTTGTAGATGATATGGATCTCGTACGCAGCTATTTGCAAGGATTGAATCAGTCCGTTACGGACCCTGTTACAGCCCTGGTGACGCTCATTAATGTAATAAAAGAGTTGCAAGAGGATATAAATGACATTCCGAATAGAATCACTTCTTTCTCAGATGTTACATCAGGCATCGTTACGTGGATTGTTCCGATGGAGGCCCAACCGCTGCAGTTGGATTATATCGTAGTTCGCACCCCGCAGACGAATCCAGAGCTGAAGCAGCCGAACACATGGGATAGGCTCCAGTATACAACGTATAATTTCTTCCGCTCTTTTTTCCAGAAATATAGCACAAACGAGCTGAGTGATGATAACGCACTAACGATCTGGGTGCAGCGGGGGCGGGATTATGTCGATTTACTGCAAACCTTAATTGAAGAAGATTTTACACCAAAAACAGGAATTAAAGTAAATGTCAACCTTATTGCAGCTCAGGGCAATGAAAACCTCTTGTTAATGGGGAATGCTGCCGGCGACCAACCAGACTTGGCCCTTGGGGTTGGAATGGAAACACCGGTTGACTTTGCGATGCGCGGAGCAGCGGAGGATTTGTCAAAATTCGAAGGATTCCCAGAAGTTATGAAACGCTTTAATCCAGGTATTATGCGCTCCTATCAATATGTAGATAAAATATACGGCCTGCCTGAGACCCAAACGTATAATATGATGTTTTATCGTACAGACATATTTGATCACCTAGGTATTGAGCCGCCGGATACTTGGGAAGATGTTATGCGGATATTGCCGACGTTACAAGAAAACGGCATGACCTTCAAATACCCGAAGACGATGGATAAAACAATCCATTCGAATCTTACCACCTCGTCTGCATACAGTTTCCCTTATGCTTTGCCCTATTACCAGCATGGAGCAGAGTTCTATACTACCGATGGCCTTCAGTCTCAGATTACGAGCAATGAAGGACTGGCTGCATTCAAGCAATACACAGAATTGTTCAGCAAGTACAGCTTGCCCCAAGATGTTCCTGCCTTTATTAACCACTTCCGGTCAGGGGACATGCCGATCGGCATAAGCGATTTTATGTTGAACATTCAGTTAATGGTAGCTGCGCCGGAGCTTAATGGGCGTTGGAAAATGGTCCCACTTCCAGGTATTCAGCGACCAGATGGCACGATTGCACGGTGGGCGCCACAAGAGACGACCTCGGCTTTCATGATGAACAAGAGTGAGCGTAAAGAAGAGGCATGGAAGTTTCTTGATTGGTGGACGTCTAATGCGACCCAAAGTCGGTTCGGCAACGATATCGAGTCTTTTGCTGGCTCAGAATATCGCTGGTATACGGCTAACTCTGGAGCAATGCAAACTTTGCCTTGGTCGGAAGAAGACTTGGAAGCACTTAATGAGCAAGACAGATGGGCTAAAAATGTGCCGTACGTTCCTGGTTATTATTTCTTGACACGTGAAATGGATTTTGCCTGGATCGACGCAGTGATCGGCGGAGAACCTCCTAGAGAAGCTTTGGACAAATCGGAAATGTCGTTGCAGCGAGAAATGATGCGCAAGCAAGAGGAGTTCGGGATTACCTCGAATGATGATTTACGTATTTCGCCTTATAACACACCATACAGAAGGGAGTAAACTATGGAACCCATACAAATGACCAAGGTTGTTACAATGCCGCCGGGTGAATTGAAACCGACTTCTCCTAGAGCCGTACGGCGATTGAAGCAATTTCTACGTGAATGTTGGCAGTCACGCCTGTCGTATCTGTTTCTAGCACCCTTCTTGCTTTGTTTTGCTTGTTTTATTATTGTTCCAGTCCTAATGGCGGCTTTGCTCAGCACGACTTCCTTTAACGGAATTGCATTTCCGAGGTTTATCGGTTTCAGCAACTTTGTTTACATGCTGACACAGGATATCGTATTCATGAAATATACGATGCCGAATACATTGAAGTTCGCTCTTATAGTCGGTCCAGGAGGCTATTTGTTATCGTTTGTATTTGCTTGGCTTATTCATCAATTGCCAAGAAACATACGCGATTACGTTACTCTTGCCATGTATGCACCGTCAATGGTAGGCGGTGTCGCCTTATCGGTAATATGGGCTGCTACCTTTAGTGGAGACAGGGTCGGTTATTTAAATACTGTATTAATGCGGTTCGGATTTATAGATGCACCGCATCTATGGCTGCAGGATCCTAAGTATTTGATGAACATTATGATTCTGGTTACATTATGGACCAGCATGGGGGTCGGATTCTTGGCCATGCTGGGTGGTTTGCAAACCGTGAATACAGAATTGTATGAAGCAGGCAGACTCGACGGGATCAAGAACAGCCTGCAGGAAGTATATTATATTACGATCCCGTCCATGAAACCACAAATGCTGTTCAGCGCGGTTATGGCCATTGTTGGAACGCTAAGAGCCGGGTCTATATCTACCCAACTCACGGGACTAACCATTACACCTGCGTATGCCGGCCATCTGATCACGAATCACATCGATGATTACGCTTATCTACGATATGAGTGGGGTTATGCGTCCTCGTTATCCGTGGTTTTGCTGATCATGAGCTACGGACTGATGAAGATGAGCTATGTGCTGTTCGGATCGAAGGGAGAATAAGAAATGATTCGTACTTTTCGTAAGCATGTCACTCTCCCCCGGGTAGTTCTAATTGCATTCATGAGCGCCTTGGGCATCTTTATGCTAATTCCTATCATCTTTTTGTTTAACAATGCTTTTAAGCCTTTAAACGAGCTGTTTTTATTTCCGCCAACAATCTTTGTCCAACATCCAACATGGCGTAATTTTGAGCAGCTATTGCTTCATACGTCAGCAGGACTTGTACCGGCAACACGTTATGTATTTAATAGCTTTATTGTTACTGGCATTTCTACTGTTTCTGTCATTTTGGTTAGTACGATGGCTGGATATGTGTTGGCGAAGCATCGTTTTCATTTTAAAACCTTCATTATGGCCATGATTATGCTTGCTCTGATGTTTGCTCCAGAAACTGTAGCGATCCCGCGTTATCTAATCGTTAGCGGCCTAGGGCTGAAGGATACGTATTTCGCCCACGTGCTGCCATTTATCGCATCACCAGTAGCCGTATTCTTAATGAAGCAATTTATTGAGCAGATCCCGGATTCATTAATTGAAGCGGCCAAGCTGGATGGTGCGGGCGACATGTACATTTTCGGCCGTATCATCATACCTTTAACGGCGCCAGCGGTTGCTACTGTTACGATTATTACGTTCCAAGCCGTATATTTGGACGTAGAAACCTCTACGCTCTATATGACGAAGGATACCATGAAAACACTGGCTTTTTATATGACCAGCTTAACAACAAGTGTCCCTGGTGTTGCGGCAGCTAGTATGAAAGCGGCAGCCGCTCTTCTGATGTTCTTGCCGAACCTGATCCTGTTCCTGCTGTTTCAGCGGAAAATGATCCAGACGATGCTGCACTCGGGTGTGAAATAAAATGAAGAACGAAAGGGGGGCTTGCCCATGTTTAGCCGTTCCGCACCCGGTGTGTTGATTATAAAAGCAAGAATAGTTGCCATAATGTGCTTGCTATGCTTACTCATGCCGTCGATGGCTTCAGCTGAAATACCATATGGCACCTTTTATTTAGATCCTTTGACTAATCGTTTCACTTTGACTCAACCACTCTATGTGCCGGACAGAGTTATTGACGGCAATAATATGAAGGTGCCGCTTAAGGCGCCCAGTGATATATTTATTGCTAGCAACGATCATGTTTATATAGCAGATACAAACAATGATCGCATAATAGAATTGAATGCAAAAGGGGATTTCATTAGAAGTATTGGGCAAGAAGAAGGTCCAGGCAAGCTTAGCTCGCCTGAGGGTGTATTTGTTTCCGATGACGGAACGATCTATGTGGCGAATACAGGCAGTAAAACGATTGTGAAATTTGCCGCGAACGGCCGAGTAGATAAAGTGTTCGCAAAACCAGAGTCGAACTTGCTCGGAGAGGACTATTTCTTTGTACCAATTAAACTGGTAGTGGACAACAGAGGGTTCATCTATGTTGTGGTCAAGGATTCGTATCAAGGATTGGTGAGATTGAATCCTGAAGGCGAGTTTACCGGTTTTTTCGGAGCCAATAAAGCCAAGCTCACCTGGTTGGATCGATTAAAGCGAGCTACATTTACTAAAGCACAGCTAGCCAAAGAAGTGGCAAAACGACCAAATGCCATCCAGAATATAACCCTTTCCGATGATGGTTTTCTTTTTACGACTAGCATGGGCAACGTTAGTGACGGCCAAATAAAAAAGCTGAACGCTGGCGGAGTAGACTCCTTCAAGAACAAATCTTTCCGCGAATTTCAATTGGTCGATATGACCGTAGACAAGAATGGTTTCTTGTACGGGATGAATCGGGAATTCGGGGAAATGTCGATTTATGATCCAACGGGAAATGTACTGTTCTATTTCACTGAGGGCAATAAAAATGCTAGACAGCTTGGGATTACGAGCTATGCGAGCAGTCTTGCCATAAATGGAAAAAACGAGCTGTGGGTCGCGGACAGCCGTTCGAATCTGATCCATGTGTTCGTCCGCACAAGCTTTGGGGATGCTTTTCTGACCGCTGCCCATCACTATTTCGAAGGGGATTATGAAGCCAGTAAATCTTACTGGGCGGAAGTCTCCAACCAGAATGGAATGATCAACATATCGTTTAACGGATTAGGAAAGATTGCTCTGCATGAAAAAAGGTATGCTGAAGCTTTAGACTATTTCAAACAATCCAATGATGCACAAGGATATTCGGATGCCTTCTGGAACATACGGTACGATTGGATTCAAAAATATCTCTTTCTTTCATTTATTATTCTGGCTGCTGTGATATGGGGGCTTGTTTTCTTGTGGAAGAAAGGGGCGGCAGCGGTACGAAGTCGAACATGGCCGCCGCTATTGCAGCATTATGTTAGTGAGCTCAGGGATGCTCTGTATTTAATTGTTCATCCATACGAAGGGTTTTACCGGTTAAAGGATCGGAAAATTTCTTTCTTCGTCCTAATCCTTATTCTGTTACTTGCCTCTTCCGTTCATGTTATCTCCATATTCGGCTCCGGGTTTATTGCCTATCCATATGACCTCGGCCGGTATAATGTTAAATGGTCCATCGGCTTAATGATATTGCCATGGATTACATGGGTCGTCGCCAACTACTTGGTCAGCACCGTTAAAGGAGGAGAAGGACGGTTCCGGGAAGTGTTGCAAGCGAGTACCTTTGCAATCGTGCCCTACATAGTCATGACGATCCCTACTATTCTTCTTTCGCACATCTTGGTCGCTGAGGAATGGGTAATTATCGATATGATTCGTCAAATCATGTGGATTTGGATCATGGTGCTGCTCTTTGTAATGACACAAGTGATTCATAATTTTGATTTTGTTGAAGCATTAAAAAATGCAGGGATCACAGTGTTTACAATCGGAGTTATATGGGTGTTTGTAATCGTTTTTTCCGGACTAAGTATCAACCTGTACGATTTCCTGGAACAGATTTACCGGGAGGTGACCTTCAATGGTTAGTCGATTATGGCCGTTAAAGAAGAAGCTGTGGATTCAAGCGATAGTCGGTGCCGTAATCGTACTGTTCGCTGTGGTCATATGGAACGCGAACCGCGATACATTACCCATGCTAGAAACGATGAATATCGGAGCACCCCAATTTGTAACCATACCTGTAGTGCAAGGGGAAGAGTGGAAGGCGCCGTCTGTTATCACTGAAGGCTTTGCTAAAGTTACAGAAAACGGAATGTTCTCCCTGCTGCTTGATCCTAAGACGAGTCAAATCGCGGTACTCAATAAGCAAAATGGTTATTTGTGGCGAAGCAATCCGGAAAACAGCAAACTGGCCCAAGAAACCGTTAAGGCTACTTTGCTTGAAAACCTGCAGTCTCCTTATATTTTGGAATATACGGCGGGTACGGAAACGAAGCGTTCGGTTACCAATACGAAGGACCCCAAAGTGACGATCCAATATACGGCTATGGGCAATAGTGGAATTCAAGCGACCTATACATATGCCGAGTTTAAAATTTCATTTGTCATTCAATATCGGTTAACTGATCAGGGATTAGAGGCGATCGTACCGGACGAAGGGATAAAGGAAACAGGTGATATCAAAATATTTGCTTTAAACGTTTTGCCGTTTTTTGGGGCAGTATCAAAAACAGAGGAGCAAGGTTATCTGTTCGTGCCCGATGGCCCAGGCGGGTTGGTCTATTATGATCGGGCACGTCCAAGCATAGGAACGGTCTATGAATTCCCAATGTACGGCGATGATCCTGCAAGCCTGAAAAATTTCAATACGAGGGTGACTCCAAGGGAGCCTATCACCTATCCAGTATTCGGCTTAAAACGAGGCAACCAGGCGTTTGCGGCTATTGTGAAGGACGGACAATTCACAACTTCTGTCAAAGCAGTTCTTCCTGGAAACATATCCACCTACAACACTGTAAGCGCTAATTTCAACTATCGCCAAGAGTATGGCCGTAGAGTAAGCGGTATTACAAATGAGCTCATTAGTACAATTCAGAAGGACCGGGTTCATGAAGATCGTAGGGTGGAATACCGTCTTCTCTCTGGTGATGATGCCAACTATGCGGGAATGGCCCATGCTTATCGATCCTACCTTGAGGAAAGTGGAGTGCTTGCAACCAAGTTGAAAGCGACGGAAAGGGTGCCGTTACAGCTATCGATTATCGGTGGGGCTGCCAAGCCCAAATATGGCGGAAACGGCTATGAGACGGCAACAACATTTGCTCAAGCCGAACAAATCGTAGATGATTTGCTGAAGCATAATATCTCGAACATTAGAGTTACCTATCAAGGCTGGCAAAACAGCGGTCATGCACAAACGGACTTCCGATTCCCTGTCGTTCATGAAATCGGAGGAAACAAAGGCGCCAAGCAATTTATCGAATCTATGCACGAGAAGGGCATCAAAGTATGGTTCGAGGATTTCTTGGCATGGAAAAATCCGGAACAAACATTCTTCTTTCCAAAATCTGATGGTATTCGTGGAATTGATAAGGCTGTATTACAGGATCGAGGTGAACGTTTCATCGTAAATCCTATTAAAGCAGCCCGCGGACAGAAAAAAGTAATCGACCAATTAAAGGAATTTGGAGTAGATGGAATCCATTATTTCGATGGTCCGGGCAACCAACTGTTTAGCGATTACAACAAGAATGAACCGCTTTCACGTAAGGATACAGCTTACTATTTTGATTCGTTGTTAGAGTATGCAAAGGATCAAATGGGTGCCGCTGGGGTTGTCCGCGGAAATGATTATTCTCTCGGACAAGTCGATTTTATTGAGCAGTTACCATTTACGTCGAGCTACGATTTTATGATTGATGAGACAGTACCTTTCTACCAAATGGTTGTCCATGGAGCGATAGAGTATACGTCTTCACCTGGGAATTTACGGAATATTTATGATGACCAGCTTCTTAAAGCGATCGAATACGGTGCTATCCCCTTTTTCAGATTGACTTATTCGGAAAGCCGAGTTTTTAAAGAGACGGATTATGAATTTGTTTATAGCAGTCAATATTCCATTTGGAAAGATCGGATCGTTGAAGAATACAAGAAATTTGATCAATTGGCAGCGGTATACAACCAACGAATGATCAAACATGATAAGCTGGCACAAGGGGTCTTCAGAACCACATATGAGGATGGCACTAGCGTAACAGTGGACTACAATACGAAACGATTCGATGTTACTAAGGGGGGAGCGAGATGATCAGCAAACAAGAACGACGCAAAGGATTTCTCTTGCTTCGCCTGAAGGACTATGGTGTTGGGTATTTGTTTATGTTGCCATGGATGATTGGTTTTTCGATATTTGTCGCTTTTCCGGTTGGCTCATCCCTATTCAACAGCTTTAATAAGGTCATCCCGTCTAGCGGATCGTTTAAATATGAGTGGGTCGGTTTAGACAATTATAAGCGAATGTTGGTTCAGGACAATGCTTATCCCCTTGCATTGTATACGCATTTCCAAGAAATGCTGCTGGTCATTCCGTTAATCCTTATTTTTTCATTTTTCGTTGCTTTGGTGCTTAACCAGAAATTTCCGGGAAGAGGGTTAATGCGTGCCATCTTTTTTCTTCCCGTTATTTTTGCAACTGGTCAAGTACTGTTGGAATTGTTCACGCAAGGAGCAGGAGAACTGCCCTTTATCGAACAGTACAATCTGGAGCCTATAATCCGGCAATATTTTAGTGATCGAACAACTACTTCTATAATGAGTGTTTTAAGTAGAATGGTTATTATCTTATGGTACTCCGGTGTACAGATATTAATTTTTATTGCAGGCTTTCAAACGATTTCCAAGTCTATCTATGAAGCGATCCGTGTAGACGGTGCTTCTCCATGGGAAAGTTTTTGGAAAATTACATTTCCTGGAATGATTCCTTTCATAGGGTTAAATGCAGTATATACGATTGTTGACTTATTTACATTCCCATTCAATCCGGTATTGACGATCGTAAAAAACAACATGTTTTCTCCGACTACGGGTTATGGCTATGCAAGTGCGCAGGCATGGCTATATTTTTTATTAATTTTATTGACGCTTGGCATTTCGCTCTTACTCACCTACCGGGCGACTAGAAGAGGAGGAGACCTGCGATGAAATTGGCGGAAACTTACCGACAAGCAAAGACGGAAGTGCTGCGAACGGTATCAACCCGGCGTGCGCAAAGAGTAAATAAATTTCTGCTCGGACAGAACATGAATGACGGTTTACTCGCTAAGACGATTATGATTGCCCTGTTGACCGTTATAGCATTCTTGTATGTAAGACCGATCATTGATATGATTTCCACAAGCTTAAAAAGCTTGGAAGACTTGATCGATCCTTCTGTCGGAGTAATACCTAGAGACTTCTATTTTAAAAATTTTATCGACGCTTGGAAGGGGCTTCAATATCCGGAAGCCTTCGGGAATACGTTCTTAATTGCATTTTTTGGATCTTTGTTCCAAGTCTTCTCATGTGCATTAACCGGCTATGCTATGGCTCGACTTAGATTTCCAGGTAAAACCCTATTTTTTATCATGATTCTGGTTACTTTCATCGTACCGCCGGAAATTACGATTATTCCACTTTATATGCTGTTCAGCAAGCTTGGCTGGCTAAACACACCGTTTGTATTTCTGGTGCCTGCTTTCCTCGCTCAAGGAGTACGTGGAGCTTTATTTATCATCATTTTCCGGCAATTTTTCTTGGCGCAGCCAAAAGCATTGGAAGAAGCGGCCAAAATAGATGGAGCCTCCATATTCCGCTTATTCTTCCGTATTATGCTTCCATTGGCAAGCGGGGCATGTCTCGTCGTTTTCTTGTTTTCGTTCGTTTGGTACTGGAATATGTACTATGAACCGTCCATGTTTTTAAATAAAGAATTTATTCCGCTTTCTTTACGACTAGATGATCTACCAACGGTATTATTGGGTGACACGGCGCAGAGCATGAGCATTCAGGTAGGGAAAGATCCAATTTCGGAAGGTCCCAAGATGGCTGCAGCATTTCTAATCATATTGCCACCCCTGCTTATATATTTGATTGCACAGCGATGGTTTACGGAAGGTATTGAACGTACGGGCTTGGTTGAGTAGAGTTTTACAAGAGACAACAACATAGAGAAACAACTAACACACCTACTGTGAAAACTATTTAGCGTTTACAGTGGGTGTGTTTTTGCGTTTAAATGGTATTGAGTCGGTTGACGGAGTCATTAATGACATGTTGTTTACTTTTGTAAAAAAGAGGCCTCCCTAAAGGTTTTTAACCCTTTTGGGACAGCCTCTTCTAATATTGGAAGTAATAGGTTTATTGTTGGCGGTACACTTTATTGCTCAATTCTTCGCAGGAACGTTTGATCCAATCATGTACATTCCCCCAAACCTCTCCAGTAATGCGTACCACTGGAATCGAAATGCTTATAGATGCCACAGCCTTGCCTTCCGCATCTTTAACTGATCCACCCACACAGTGCACACCATCGACAGTTTCGCCCATATTGTAGCCAAACCCTTGTTTTCTAACTTTTTCTAATTCCTTTAACAAGTCTGAAAAAGTGGAGATCGTCTTGCTCGTTACTTTCTCCAGCTGTTCGGACGGATAGAGAGCGCGGAGCTCATCCATCGTTAAATCGGAAAGCAGGATCTTACCTGATGCTGTGGCGTGCAAAGGCAGTGTGTTTCCCATGCTTGGATTAAAACGAAGAGAATGCGTACTCACTTTCTCTCCTATATAAAGAAGTTGATTGTCCGCTCGTATGGACAAACTTACGGTCTCGTTCAGATCATCTATGATCTTCTCGGCAATTTGATTGAATTCCCCGGTTAAACTAGCGTTCCGCATGTATCCGGAACGAATGCTGAATAATTTATAACCGATGCGAAATTGTTTGCCTGACCGATCCATTTCCAAATACCCTCTGTTCAACATATTTTGCAGAATCAGATACGTACTGCTTGATGGCATGTTCAGGCCTTTGGAAATCTCAGTCAAATTGTAGGAATCTTTTTCGCCGGTGAATAATTCGAAAATATCAAGTACGCGATCAGCTGATTTTACTTTTGGCGTCTGTTGGTCCATTGAATCCACCCTTCTCAGAAAAGATTTCATGAATATGAAATCAATAATGATTTTACCGCATTTACTCCCAAATGTCGATATGATATTTGGTCACATTGTAAATAAGGTGAACAGACAAGAAATAAGCCTGCTCAAGCTTATCTTCTAGCTTGGGCAGACTTATTATTATCCATACAAGGTATAAATTTTATTCGTATGCACACATCAGGCCATGGTCCATTCCAGCACCTGGTTATCCTCAAGCAGTCTCTTACGCAGTTGGTTGTAATCGATGTTCTGCACCGCCACACCAGCTTCTAACGCAATGGCGGCGGCAGTTGCTGCGGATTGACCCAGTATCATGAACACCGGCTCCATCCGAATCGAACCATACGCGATATGGGAGGAAGAGAGGCAGATGGGCACGATAAGATTGACGCATTCCTCTTCCTTCGGAACGATGGAGCGGTAGGAAATCGGATATGGCCGAGTAGGCGCGATTTCTACATTCCCTTCGTTCACGCATTGCCCTTCCAAGACGATTCGCCGACAATTGTGCGAATCCATCGTATAGGCAGCGAGCCCGACCGGGTCGAGGATTGTTTGGTAACCGCGGCAGTGATTCTCGGTCATGACGATATCCGAAACCATTCGCCGCGCTTCGCGGATGTACAGCTGTGGAGTCCAATGGCCGAAAGCCTCGTATTCGTCCGCAGGCAATCCCCACTGACGCGCCTCATCTTGAATCGCTGCAGGCACACGTTCGTCATTGCACAGAAAATAAAGCATGCCCAGGTTGTAATGCAAGTGATCCTGGAATAACTCCTCACGCCGCGCATAGCTTCCCTCTGCCCATTCAAAGTTCATTCCGATATGATCGGTAGAGACTCCTCCGTAATTGTTCAAATCGGTTTTCCCTTTAGGCATATGCTTGTGCAGCCGGAGGGCATCCCATACGCCCGCTTGAATATAACGTGCCAACAAGGTGAATTTGTCGGGGTCATAGTTCGGGGGAGCTGGAAACGGTATGCGATTGTCCGGTAAATTGGTCAGACAAATCCTGAAGTTGTAAGCCTGTACGGAGCGATCACCTTGACCCTGGGTACCAGGCACGGCATCGGAAACCCCGTAGATCAGACCGCTGTCGGATTTACCTGGAATGACGAACGGACTGACAGCGGCGTTGAAACGGTGATTGGGGCTTCCGAATTGAATTCCGTTCAATGTTTCCTGATAGACGGAATTCGCTTCCCGGCCTACGTGATATGAAACTCCTGCTGCTGCCAGGACATCTCCCTCATACGTTGCATCGATAAACACACCCGCCTCGTACGTTCTTCCGTTCTCCATGAGGAGGCGCAAGATTTTCCCTTTCTCTTTATGTACACTCGCTAATTGCTGTCCGAAGTGTACCTCGATGCCGTTCAGCTGAATCCACTCAAGATAAACGGCTTCTGCAGCATGAGGTTCGAACGTCCACTGAGTTCCGTCCCCCTCGGTCGTGCCGTAATGCTGGCCTAGCGCCCGATAAAACTCGCGGGAGATGCCTCCGATTGCCGCCTTGTTGCCGATATCTGTGGCCCCAAGTCCTCCTGTAGTAAGCCCGCCCAGGCGTTGTCCGAACTCCGCTATGACTACCTTTAGCCCCATACGGGCTGCCTGAACGGCTGCGGCTATTCCAGCCGAGCTTGCACCGTATATGCACAGATCTGAACGGGTGACAGCGGGATGGGGGTCTGCTTGAGTCGGCTTCTCGTAATACTTGATTTTGCTGAAATCGATCATTCGTTACACCTCTTTTTGGAGTTGTGTTCGTCAATTACGTTAAGTATAGTTAAAGTGAAGCTTTATTTTTAGTTACATTTTTGTTTCATTTATCAAAAGATGATTGCTGCAAGAAGGCGAGGGGGTGGAGAATGCCCATCAAGAAGAAAGTGACGCTGCAAGATCTGGCTTCGAAGCTGAATCTGTCTGTTCACACGGTATCCAAGTCGTTAAGGGGATTGCCAGGAATGTCGGAGGAAACGCGTAGGGCGGTCGTCGAGCTTGCACGGTACTCTGGCTATCGGACCAAAGAGCAAGAACGCGGTCTCGCCGCCGAGCACATTCCGCAGTTCACTACAAAACCGCGTACATTCTGCTTTATTGTGATCGAAAGAATGCGTTATTCCGTGCTGCATCAATTGATTCTGAAAGGTCTGCAGGAAAAGATGGGCGAGTTCGGACACAGCGTGAAAACTTTGGTAGTGCCCGATACAATCGATTCCCGGACGTTCGGAGAATGGCTCGAGGAGCATAATGTAGCGTATTCCGACGGGGTGTTCATCCCGCCTGCCATCGACGAGCGCCTCGAGCGTCGACTCCTTGCGCTCCAAGTACCCCGTATCATGATCAATTTTCCACCGCCAAGCGAGAAGGTGGATAGTGTGATCTGGGATGTGGGGACTGCTATTAATCAATCAGTTCGTTATTTGCTATCCATGAATCACAGATCGATCTTGTATATTGGGGATACAGTCACCTACCGCGGCTTCGGGATCCGGTGGCAAGCGTTCCAGGGAGCGATGGCTGAAGCGGGGATAGATGTGGACCCGGAGCAGCACGTAATCGGCAAGATGACTGTTAAAGAGAAGTGGGCGGCTGAAGTGATTGACAAGCTGAAGAAGACGAATCCGACAGCTATTCTGGGTGCGGTTCCGTTCGATTTGGCATGGATATATTATGCATGCAGTGTGGAAGGCAGACGCATCCCGGAGGATTGCTCACTTATCGGCCTTCAGGACGAACGGAACGAGCTGCTTCCGAACTTGACACGGCCTGTGCTGCTAGTCTATGAAACAGGAATCCGTGCTGCGGAACGTATGCTGTGGCGCCTGGCCAATCCATTGCAGCCGTACGAGAGCACGCTGCTGCAGGGACCTTTTTTTGCTGGAGATACCGTATTGCCCCGCGCACTTCCGAAGAAGACCCGTGATCAACATAAATAATGGTTTAAGCTTGCCCTCAGGACAAGAACCCAATAAAATGAAATTGAAACGAAGCCCATCACTCATGTGATGAAGGAAAGCTTCCAAGGAGGATATAAGAATGAATCGGAGCAAATATGAAGAAGTGAAACAAGCATTAGGTTGGAAGCCGGATTTATCTGTTAAAGCACCTGGAGTTATTTTGTCGGTGCAGCTTGATGGAAACGTCGCTTATGTGTCCGGTCATGTCCCTTTTTCTGCAGGAGAGCTGACTTACAAAGGACGGATCGGTGACAACGTATCGATCGAAGAGGGCAAGCAGTCTGCAGCGCTATCCGTCATCAACTGTCTTGAGTCGCTGGATAAAGCCGTAGGGCTGGAGCGAGTAGACAAAATATTGAAAGTAACCGGATACTTAAGCTGTACAGAGCAAGTGACAGAACATCCGGTGATCATGAACGCAGGCAGCCAAGTACTGATCGACGTATTCGGTGAAGCAGGCAAGCATGCTAGAGCGGCTCTAGGGATCCATACGCTGCCGCTCGGCTCCTCGACCGAAGTGGACATGGTAGTACTGCTGAAGGCATAAGTCGACGCTCAAATAATCACGAGAAAACCACCTGAGGTTCAGGTGGTTTGCTTTGTCTTATTGGGGAGGTTTCCCTTGATTTAAGGTGCCTCTGTAACTGTAATGGTCAGATCTGCCGTCAAGGTAGGACTTACATCAATGCTTGTGGTCGTAACACTCGGGCAAGGAACAGTGATCGTGTCAACGACTCCCAACAATGGGAAAAGATCGATCTCGACTTCGCCGCCATCTTCCGGAAACGGAACATCCGTAATCAGATCCACACCTACCGGAACCGTCACTGGTGGAAGCGGCGGGATAGTATTTACGAAAGCATCCAACGTAACGGTAACAATGCAAGTTAAAGGTAGAGCCATAGTTATCCCCTCCTCTCTTGATTTAATCTATTAATTTAAGGAGTTTCTGTAACCGTAATGGTCAGATTTGCTGATAATGTTGGTGTAACAACGACAGCTTCCGAGGTGCCGCTCGGAACAGAGACTGAAATAGAATCGAGAACTCCCAATATGGGAAATGAATCGATTGTGACAATGTCACCTGAAACCGGATACGGTACCTCCGCAATCAGAGTTGTGCCAACTAAGAGCAGTTGTCGGAGTACCCCAAGTTATCAACCTCCTTTCTAACTCTATTATATTAATAGATTACTATTGTGTTACAAATCATACATAAAATGGATTCATGCTTATGTTAAACGCTTGAGAAACAATCAATGTATCAGGTACCTCGCGTACTCCAACGGCATCGTGAGCGAATCTCCTCTGCAAATTTCAAGCTTTTTAATCATCGGGGTGGGCAATGGGTTTACTTCGAATATCCACAGCCTGCCGCTTTTCTCAATCCCCAGATCGATTCCAATATCCGCCATATGAAACTCGGATTGGTCCATTGCATTGCCTATTCTATACCCAAGCTCAATCATATCCTGCTCGATTTGATCGATTCGCTGTATCTCATTAGGAACCATCGACTTCCATTTGTCCATTGTGAGCATCATGCTTTGCAAGGGCATAATATGACTGCGGTTATGTGCGATCCGAAACAGCAGATGGGACACTTCCCATTGACCCCTTCCGTTCTTGTTCATATGAAGCCGAATGTCTGTAACGCCATTCATAAATTGTTCCGTTTCTATCGTTTGCTGCATCATATAAGTCTTGTTAGCGAGAGTCGGCTTTAACCATTCGTAACTATGCTTGAAGCTCTTGAATGTGATGAAATTCATTTTCAAATCTGCTGAATAAGAGGCCTCCACACTCCCATCCCCACTATGCTTAAGCCTCACAATTCCATTACTGCTATGTCCATGTTCAGGGGCAATAGGCTTGATAAATACATCTCGCTGCTGTTGTAGAAACGCTTGAAGCTCAGATTCCTTTTGCAGTAGTCGCGATTCCGGAAGAAATCCGCGAAGGCTTGTATGTGCTGCAAGCAGTTTCCACCCCTGCCATTTATCGAAGATCCAATTGTTGAATATTTTGCAGCCTCTTGTTTGTTGAATTTCATTCATTTTGGCCTGGCTCTCTACACATTGCATATATATCACTTGCGGAAAGGCGAACGTTTCATTCTTAGAGCGAAAAGCTTGGGTTCGCACATCCCAACGTCGTCCTCTCACAGTCGATTGTTCAGGCTTGATGGAGTCGCGATCCAACATAATCCATGTCACACCCCTATCACGTTTATACGACTGCAGTCTTTTTTCAACATAGTGATGTACATACTTCCGGTCCTTCGATACACAAATTCCGATGATGGGATAAGCCATGTGGTTCCGTGTCTCCTTTCCTATGAACCCTTCTCCCTAGCAAGAAATACTCTTTAACATAATAGAGTATGAGAAAGCCGCGGTTTCGGTACAGGCTGCTATCTTTTGTGCTGCCAAAAATATGCGCTCGAACGCTAGTTAACCACACATTAGCAGAGGAGTTGTTATATGCCCTGCCAAAACTAGTAAAGGCGGCATAGTGTGATAAATAGGAGTCCTATTGAGACCCGGGGTGAGTGCGGCTGTGAAAATATGTGTCATCGGATTGGGCTATATTGGTCTTCCTACTGCCGTCGTGCTTGCAAATAACGGCAGTATGGTGCACGGAGTAGACAGTAACCATAATGTTGTGAATACCTTGAATAGCCTGAAATTGCACCTGCATGAGCCTGGATTGAAGGAAGCCATGACAGAGGCGATTCACAATGGCAACTTGACCTTTTCCACTCAGCCGGAGAACGCAGATGCTTATATTATTAGTGTACAAACCCCGCTGGAAGCAGACCATTCTCCGAATCTGAATTTTGTGAAGGCGGCTGCGGTCTCACTCCTGCCCTATTTGAAAAAAGGAGACCTGATTGTGCTTGAATCAACCGTACCTCCCAGGACCGTTGAGGATGTGATGCTCCCGATACTCCGTCAAACTAACCTGCGGATAGGGGAAGATTTATGGGTTGCTCATTCGCCGGAGCGGGTACTTCCAGGCCATATTCTGAGAGAGTTGGTTGCCAACGATCGTATTATCGGAGGGATCAACGAGATGTCCACGCATATGGCTGTGCAATTATACAGCCGCTTTGTGAAGGGAACCATTCACACGACGGATGTAAGGACGGCGGAGATGGTCAAATTAATGGAGAACACCTACAGAGATGTGAACATTGCATACGCCAATGAATTGGCTCGTATTGCGGAAACGGTCGGGTTTAACGTCTGGGATGCGATCCGCTTGGCCAATTCTCATCCAAGAGTACACATTCACCAGCCAGGTCCTGGAGTGGGCGGACATTGTATAGCGGTAGATCCCTGGTTTATTGTCGATCGCGCTCCGCAGCAAGCTCAATTAATTGCCTTGGCAAGAACGATTAACGATGCTACGCCATCGCATATTGTTCGAATGATAGAGTCTGTAGTGAGCCATCTCGATAAACCGGTTATTACATTGCTTGGTCTCTCGTTCAAAGGAAATATAGATGACTGGAGGGGCAGCCCATCTCTTGCTGTCAATGAAGGCTTACAAGAGAAGGGTTATTCCTTGCGATTGTTTGACCCTTATGTCCAGCATGAGATAAAAGGCAAGGTTTCGAGTCTTAGCGAGGCCGTACACGGGTCGGATTGTATAATCGTGCTTACCGACCATGCTGTCTTTAAAGAAATCGACTGGGCGCCTCTGAAGCAGCGAATGAGAAACGTGAATATTTTGGATACCCGTAATTTGCTTAATCTGGAGCACTTAACGGAGCTGGGGTATTGCTGCTACAGGATCGGATCTTCTTTTAAGCAGTGAGATTAGGGGTTGAAGGGGGCGGAAAGGATGACTAAATGCAACCGACCGGATATAGTTGTAGCTTGTATCCTCGATCCGTTCAGTTATGAATGCTTTCGATATGAATGCCAATTAACTCAGCTAGATTCCGTCAAATGGCGGTCAACTATCAAAAAAATAAAACCGGACTTCTTATTAGTAGAATCAGCATGGAGGGGACTAGATCATTCATGGGAAAATCTGATAGGGGGGAAGAGTCGGAAAGTATTCAAAACCATCGGAAACCTGGTCCGTTACTGTAAAAATAACAACATTCCCACTGTGTTTTGGAATAAGGAGGATCCTCCGCATTTTACTCATTTCCTTGAGACAGCCAAGTTATTTGATTTCATCTTTACTTCAGATGTTCAATGCGTGGGGCGCTACAAAAAATTGACGGGCAACGACCATGTATACGCACTACCCTTTGCTGCTCAGCCCGTTATTCATAATCCAGTCGGTGCAAGTTACAGCAAGAAGAGGAATGTAGCCTTTGCGGGGACTTATTATAGTCAAAGCTATCCCGAACGCCGGAAAGATCTTCCCATCCTTTTCGACCCGGCCCTGGAATATGATCTGCATATTTATGATAGACATTATGGAAGCGGGGACAAAGCCTATACTTTTCCCAAGCTTTATCAGAATCACATTGTTGGCGGGCTGAATTATTTAGATATGGTCCAAGCATACAAGAAGTATAAAGTATTCCTGAATATGAACTCGGTTAAAGACAGTCCAACCATGTTTGCCAGAAGAGTGTTTGAATTATTAGCATCCGGAACGAATGTGATCAGTACTTACAACAAAGGAATGTCGACCATGTTCCCTCACATTATCAAGGTTGCCTATACCCAAGAGGACACAAGTAAACATTTGTTTAACCTGCTGCATAATCAGGACGTTTCCGAGAGGTTAAGCATGTTGGGCATTAGGGAGGTCTACTCCAGGCATCTGTACAAGCATCGCTTTTCTGCCATTCTTCGAAAATTAGGAATTCCGGAGGCGGAGGAGCCGGGAGTGACGATTGTTACTTATGTACAGAATGAGGTCATGATGAGAAGCGTGTTGGACTATTACCGGCGTCAAGCTTGGGGGAAAAAGGAGCTCATCCTTCTTACGAACCATGTTGAACTGTTCAGAGTCTTGAGTGAGAAATTAAAGCTCGATACCCATGTTTCTGTCCTTCCTATTGAACAGGATCTGTCCATTGGACAAAGTTTAGCTTTTGCCATTAGCCACGCTCAGTATGACTATATTTCTTTTTTTAATGAGGCTCATTATTATGCTCCGCATTTTATTACAGACTTGATGCATGCGTTTCAATATACAGATGCCCAAATCATCGGGAAGAGAAGTTATTACATCTATGATGAGCAAGGGGGCAATTTGTTCCTTCATTCCGAGGACGCTCAGAACATGTATGTGAAGCGCATATGCGATAGTGCGTGGATCATCAACAAAGATGTGTTTGCACAGGTACCATTTCCGGATCAGTTGGGCAGGTTGTTCAATCTATTCCAGGATCAATGCAGGCAAGCGGGCATACGGCTTTATTCGACAGACAAATATAATTATGCAGATATACGGGCAATAGATAGTGATGGAGAGGGAACGTTGCATAAGTTTGATCTAGGAACACTGGTTGCTGAGACGGATGATTATAAAAAATATGTTGTCGTTTGACCATTTTCAATGATTGCATGAATTTGCGCACATTTGCAAAGTATGCTAGTAATAAGTAAAGAGTAAAATCCTGTCATAATAGCAATGGAACCAAGTATAACATGCATTTAATAACGAAAATAATATTGACAGGCGGCTGTCCTGGATTTAACCTAAGAGATAGTTATAGAGAAAATGAGCAAATTTGAACATTTAAGTATAGGCAGACCTGTTTGTAAAGGGGAGAGCTAGTGTGTTGGCTGCGGAAAGAAAACTAAGAATCGTGGAATATGTCAGACAGCATCGGATCGCATCAGTGGCAGCGCTCGCGCTTGAATTCAATGTTCATGAAGCGACCATCCGCAGGGATTTGGCGGAAGCCGAGCAGGAAGGTCTGCTCAAGAGAACGCATGGCGGAGTTATTGTAGAGAAACTAACACCAAATGAGCCGCCCTTTAATGAAAGGACTAATGTTCAACTCGAGCAGAAGATGCGGATTGGCAAAATGGCCGCGAGTCTGGTTGAAGACGGGGATCATATCATTATTGATTCCGGAACTACTACGCTTCATATCGCCAAAAATTTGGTTCACCGTTCCAATCTGACCGTCGTGACGAACGATATTAATGTGGCTGCAGAGCTTCGCGATGCTCCTGGTGTCAAAGTGACGGTGACTGGAGGCGAGTTATACCCTTCGAGCTATATGCTCAACGGGATGTTCACCGATCATGTACTGCGTTTGGTTCATGTGTCCAAAGCTTTTATTGGTACCCCAGCCATTCACCCGAAGCATGGCTTGATGCATCCTGAGGCTCAGCTTGTACTGGCCAAGCAAGGGATGATCAACGCTGCCCAGGAAGTAATTGTCGTGGCTGACGATACGAAGATCGGTAAGCTTTCTTTGCATACGGTAGCTCCGAACAGCGCGATTCACAGATTAATAACGGGAAAAGAAACACCGGATTTCGAAGTCAGGAAATTTCTGGATGCGGGTGTCAATGTGACGACCGTTTAAACTTTGAATATAGAAGGGAATGGAATCTTGAATGATCGATCTGCTTAAGGACAATGATTCTATCGTAGTGGCGGCACATCGAGGATATAAGTCCGATTATCCCGAGAACACACTTCTTGCTTTCCAGAAGGCACTGGAGCTAGGCGCGGATATGTTGGAGTTCGACCTGCGGCTGTCCAAGGACCATGTTGTAGTGGTGATCCATGACGAAACCGTGGATCGAACGACGAACGGATCCGGTAATGTGAGCGACCATAGCCTTGCTGAGCTTAAGCAGCTTGATGCAGGAGGCTGGTTCGGCAAAGTGTATGAGGGTCTGAAGATTCCTACCTTCGAGGAGCTTTGTGAGCTGTTGAGCGCTTACCCGGATGTCCTATTAAATGTAGAGATCAAGAAATGCGCCGATGCCAAAGTTGCGGTTGATAAGGCAATCGCCATGCTTAAGGAATTCGGTTATCTTGAGCGGTGTGTGTTTACATGCTTTGATGCAGCAATTATTGCTTATATTTATGATACATATCAATTGAAGACGCAAGGGTTTCCTGAAGAAGCAATGTATAACTACGTTCCTGGCGATGATGGAACGTTGTCCAAGATGTGGGCGGTAGGGATTAGTATGAAGCTCCTGACGCCTCAACTCGTTGAGGAGGTCAAGAGCAAGGGGCTGTTAGCCTGGTGTTATTGCCCTGATACAGACAAGCAAGTTTATTATGCGCTTGGCTGCGGCGCTACGCTCATGACCGTCAACAATCCGTTGCCTGCTATGAGGATCTGCCGATCCATTGCTAAGGAACATTCAACATCCAACCCAGCCAGCAACTATTAATAGCAGATAAGGGAACGAAAACCGCGATTCCTCGGTTATTGACCTGGCTGCATCTATAAAATTAAGAGCAAAGTCCTCTCCTGTACGGGAGTGGCCTTTGCTCTTCTGCATTTCTGGCGTTTCTTGCGGGAGCAGTATTCATTTCTCCGCCACCAGGGTCGAGATGAACTGACTTACACTGGTCCCCGTCTTGTTCTTGAACATTCTTCCGAATGTATGCACATCTGCATAACCGACCCTCTGTGCAATTTCTCCAATGGACAAATCCGATTGCAGGACCAGCTCTCTCGCCCGTTCAATTCGAACTCGAGTTAAATACTCGAACGGGGTCAGACCAAATGCTCTGCGATATTTAATAATAATATAATTCTTGCTTAATCCTGAGATGGATTCCAAATGCTGCAGCTTGATGTCCTTGCTATAGTTCTCGAATATATAGTTGCGGATGAGGACAAGCTTGGCCATGGTCTTCTCGTGAACAGACGCAGAATTGGCGCTGCTGCTTCTCCGTGTTGCAAGCTCCCCGCATATTTCCATAAGCAAGCCTTGGCAGATGACTTGATGGGGCAGTCCTGGCTGCTGGTAATGTGAGATGAGCAGAGAGAGCTTGTGTTCAATCGGGTGATTCTCAATATTGCCCAAGTAACGATCTTCACCAAGCAGTTGTTCGATTGGGAAGGAGCTCATGCCAAAGTGAAATACGAGCGACAAGCAAACATAAGGTTCATTCTCGAGCGTTTTTACCGAATGGAGTTGATTGGGGGAGTGGTAGATCAAGTCTCCTTTGCGAGTCAGGATCGTCCTTCCTTCAATCTCATAGGTGACCGCTCCTTCAACTACATATTGAAATTGGTACTGGTTTAACATCCTTGGCTTGATCTCCCAACCCTTTGGAGCATTGAAGATGTGTGCTAGCGTAATGTAGGGAGGGAAGAAATAATCCTTCAGACTATCCAACGTTTCCATAGGATGCATGGCATAGAGCGGTTGCTTCATACGAGTCCCTCCTGTTATCCGTCCCTTATGCAAATAATTATATCGAAGAGTGTGATTTAAGCAACGTAATTATTGATTTCCACTAAATACATCTTGTTTATTCCGTTTTATACTTGAAGTAAATACATTCATAACCGAAAGGGAGATGAGACACAGATGAGTGGGATAAATGTGCAATTGCCCGATGTCGATGCTCAGCAGCAACCTGTCATTACAGACGAGCAGGTGAGGTTTTTCCTTGATAATGGATTTCTGGTTATTCGGAATGTGCTGGTCGGGGAAGAGCTAAGTCGAATTCAAGAGGCTATGATGGAGCTGTATGAAAAAGGAGTGGCAGGAGTTGAGAATGACCCGGACTTCATGTATGGAAAAGGAGTTAAGACGGGAGGGAAAATTCTTCGCAGAATTGAGTATGTAATTGATAAAAGCGATGTTATGAAAGCACTGCTCGGACATCCGTTCATTCTTCGTACAGTCGAAAAGGTGCAGGGCAATAACTTTATTCCTACATGGGATTCCATGGTTTTGAAGGCGCCGAATGAAGGGATTGTCGTTCCATGGCATCGTGATGCGAAGTTGCCGGACGGGTGTGCGGATCCGCGGCCGATCTTCAATGTGGACTTTTATCTGGACGCTGCAGATCTGGCCACTTGCCTGTGGGTTATACCAGGCAGTCATTTATGGGCCCAGGAGCAGGCCCAGACTCGATGCAAGCAGCCTGGCTTTGACATGTCGGATGCAATCCCTGTTCCAATGAATCCTGGTGATGTAATACTCCATAATATTATGGTTCTTCACGGCTCCCCGGATGGGGATGGTAATCCGCTGCGCCGGACGGTATACTACGAGTTCCGGCCTGGCGAGATTGAGCTGGAGTTCGGTCCGCATACATCTGAATATTTGGGCTTGAAGCAGCAGATGCTGCTGGATTGCATCGAGCAGCGCAAGCAAATGCCATATGCGGAGGGTGAATCTTCGTTTCAGTATGCTCCAAGCGGAGCACTGGCCATTAAGGAAACGGTGCCTCCTGCAACGTATCGATATCCCCATGAACAGTATTGGAGACAATCATAAGGAGCTGATAGGCATGTCTGCTGGGTTGCAAAGGGGCATCCTGTCCGCAGAGCAGGTAAATCATTTCGCAGCGGAAGGTTATCTGATTGTTCGAGGCTTGCTGAAGCCGGAGGAGATTCAACTTCTTCTTGGCGAATTCATGGAAATGCATGCAGGGCGATCGGAATGCTTTGAGACACCGCCGATATCCGCAGAGGAAGCAAACGGCGAGCCGTTGAAGATGTACCCTAGAATGCTGTACCCGCATAGGGTGAATGAAACCGCTCGTCAGTTCATGCTGAATCCTACCCTGTTGTCTATGCTGGCTGATTTATTCGAGGAGGAACCTCTTGCTGCGCAGAGTATGGTGTATTTCAAACCGCCAGGCGCAAGAGGGCAGGCGCTTCATCAAGATAATTATTACTTGCGTGTCGAGCCTGGGACATGTATCGCAGCATGGATTGCGATCGATCCGGCAGACCGGGAGAACGGCGGATTAGTCGTCGTTCCACAGACGCAGCATTTGGACATTGAATGTCCGCATGAAGCCGACCAAGAGCAATCATACTTCCGTGATGAAGTTAGAGTGCCGGAGGGGAAGGTAATCGTACCGGTTAATCTGGATTCTGGTGATGTGCTTTTCTTTAATGGCAGCGTCATCCACGGGTCTTATCCGAATCGCTCGGTTGATCGGTTCCGGCGTTCTTTCATCTGTCATTATGTGGGTGAAAGCACTGCGCGGATCGGCCATCATATAAGCGAGGACCTTTATAACCACAAAGGCGAGAATGTCTTTCGTTCGAAGAACGACAATGCAGGGCCATGCGGCACAGCTTTCGAGGGACGGCCTCATTGAAGCGATGCGTTCTAATTCAACCGAGTAATGGCAATAGCTGCCCCGAGAGGTCTTATGTGACCTGGTTGGGGCAGCTTTTTCAACTTAGGGTGTTACGTACGGGGACCTTTCGAAAACCGGATGGTTTTTCCTAACCTAACTCGAAATCATCTTCCTGTAGCATTATTGAAGAAGTAAACCTTACTATTTGTAAACCAAACTTTACTAACCAGAACATACAAGGGGGGATCGGGGAATAAGTGAACCCACCTAACTCAAGCACAATATCGCTCTTTTCTCCCCACTTCTGCATATCGTGGCAAGCGGTTTACAGATAAGCCATGCTACTACTGGCTATTTGGGTCATTTCAACGCTCTGGAACTAATTAGCCAATCGGACTATCCCCTATTTCCGCATTGTGAACCGATTTTTCTCCGAACCAGGCCAATAACCAGTAGTAAAACAGGCTATCTCAGAAAAACGGTACTCTCCACACAAATAACCTATACTAGCACTGGCTATCGATCTCCACAGGACCTAAGTTGTTACAGGTTAATTAACTAATTCCCGCCTGTGACTCAGTTGAGGGACAAGTTAGTTCTCTTTCCTTTACTAGTAGATGGATCAGACAGGGCAGGAAGATGGAGTGGAAAAGCATCAGCGGTCGCATTTGAACATCGTATTCACACAACTTAATATAAATTCAAAGAATACGATTTCAAAAGCGATTGGAGCCCACTTTTCTGCCCCTACGCGCCTACTGATATCCAACGACCTTCTGATTCTTTTTTATTAAGTATCACGTGATTTGATAATAGGCGTCGTAAAAATGGCATCCAGCACAAGAGCTGCGGCTCCAAACGTAATAAAACGCTCGTTGATGGGTGAGAACTGAATGCGAATGTTTCTTTTCAAATAGGGAAGAACTTTCTGCTTGAGAGTAGAATCGAAGACAGGCTGGATTAGGGTATCGATACTGCCAAGCGAGCTGCCGACCACGATCAGTCCAGGGTTTAAAAGGTTGACCATGTTGGCCGCACCGAGTCCCAAATACTCCGACAGCTCATGAATCGCTCTGACAGCAGAAGGATCAGATCGGTGCGCAGCTTCACGGATCGAATCGAGACTGATGCTCGCAGCATCACGTTTTCTGTCCGAGATTTCAATATAGCGTTGAAGGAGTGCGCGCTCCGAACAGTATGCCTCCCAGCAGCCGCGATTACCGCATACACATTTTCTTCCGTTCCAGTCAATCGTACTGTGACCAATTCGCCCAGCAAAACCTTCGCTTCCCTGAACGATTTGTCCATTAATAATGAGTGCTGCGCTCAAGCTGCTGCCGATACGGATATATGAAACATTGTGTTCCCCTTTAGCAATGCCAAAATACGCTTCAGAAATAAGCCCTGCGTTAGCATCATTATTCACCACGATCGGGCAGCTGAACTTCTCAGAGAAATAACTGACGAGAGGAACAGAGCTCCAGCCCAGTGAGTAGGAATTGACAACGCCCTGCTCCACAATTCCTGGCACGACAATTCCGATTCCGAGCAAACCAAGAGGTTTGTCGGGAAGCTGAAGATAACCTTCGTGAATAATCTCTACGGCCTGTCTGATCTGATCATTGGGATTCAGATAGTCCTTCGTATCCAATTTGCGAGTAAAGTAAATGCCGCCGCCCAAATTCGTAATAAACAACTTTACACAATCATAAGACCAATCTACACAAGCCGTGTAGGCAGCATCTGAATTGAATTGAAGCAACGTCGGGGGCCGGCCTCCTTTGGAAGCGCCGATCCCAACTTCTTTTACAAGCTGCTGCTGGAGCAGCTCGTTAATGATCGCGGTAATGGTGCTTCGGTTAAGCCCGAGAGTATCGGCAAGAGCGGCTCTTGAGATCAAGTTTTTTTCTTGAATGAGCCGTAAAGTGGTAATGATATTCAATTCTTTCAAAAAGGAATGGTTCCCTGAGTATGTTTTCATGGAAAGAGAAGCTCCTTGATAGAGAAGGAAGTTTATTATTTATTAAATCAATTTAGTTCAACGATTTCAAGCGTTACTTATATAACATGATGAGAAAAGACTATTGAATTCCGGGAATATTTCCATTACACTTAATTCATTAATACAACAAAGTATTTTAATCTGCAAGGGGGTTCTTTTATGGCAAATGAACTTAGCTCCTATGTGAACAGCCGAAATCAAGCAGGACTGGAGATTAGCAAGACAGTGGATTTGTTTCGACGCTACGCCTGTATGGAACATAGCTGTGTTCGGGCACTGGCCGGCTGGTTCCTGAAGGTTCCATCCTGGGAAGTCAAGATCCGGCTTGGTTATCAGCTATTCGCTCATGCGGAACGGGCGAATGAACTGTATGCACGATTGGATGAGCTCCGGGGAGGGAATCGGGATGCCAATCTCGAGCCTGCTCTGAATCGGCTTGCAGAAGAAATTGTGAATGCCCCTGATGGGGAAAGCTTCATTGCGGGGTTATCATTGTTATTGCATCATATGGCGGAAGCTTATCGCGAGCATCTGAGCGCTGCCGATTCATCAGCCAATGCGATGGAAATAAGAGTGCTTCAGCGACTACTGCCTGATGTGGAGCGTGAACTTAGTGAGATTGCTAAGCTGGAACATAACTCCAGTCGGGATTGCAGCCCAAACGCAAAGTTATGGACCGACTATATCAGCAGTTTGATACATGCAGCAGGAGGCATTTCCGGATTCGGTCCCAAAGGCTCCGCTTTATCACCGCGTCCAGACAAGGCAAGGTTCGAGTGGCCGACTGCCATGGCATTCGATGACCGATTGCATCATGCTGACCTGGGCACATACGAATCCAAGATGTCGCTTCCGCTCCGGGAACGGTGCATCGGGGAGTTCGAAGTGTATTTCAATGAATTGTATGCAGCGGCGATACTGGCTACCGTCATTTACGAGTCATGGAAGATCAGTGCTCCCCGGCAATACTTCCTGGATATAGCCCATCATTTCTGGGATGAAGTTCGCCATGCCGAATTCGGCGCTCTCCGTCTAAGGGAGCACGGGATCGAGCCTAGCAAGGTGAATATGATGCTGTTCGAACAATCGCAAGCGATGCCATTCCTTCATCGTTTCTGTCATTTGACGCTGGGTCTCGAAATCTTTTTTATGCCCCGCAAACCGGAACGCGTCCGTTATTACGAAGATCAAGGCGATCTTCGCTCCCAGCTATTCGCGGATGTCGACTGGTCGGAAGAGAAGAACCACGTTCGCTATGGCAAACGCTGGGTCGATCACTTCCTTGAAGAAGACGCAAGGACTTTGACTGACCTGCAGATGGAAATATCCAACTACTTGGAAGTATTTGCAAGTCAAATGCCGGAAGGAAGGAAAGCTCCTTGGTAGCAAGATATTATCTAATGTTCAAAACGATATATAGAACATGACTCAAGACCCCTTCGAACGTTCGGAGGGGTTAAATTATTAGGCGGAAAAACCCGTTTTTTTACCAAAAGATCAGAAATTCGTTCAACCATTCGCGATCCATGGTGAAGAGTTGATAATCTTGGGTATATAAAGGAAAGAACTACACAGATAGGGTTTTAACTGAAGCAGATGGCGGGGAGGGGACAGAATACGCTCGAATATTTATGCCGAGTTTGCTGTGGTTAATATTATGGAAATAATGTTATTAAGAATGAGCCTATTACTCGAGGAGGGATTACTATTTCTAATCAACAGAATGTAAATAGTCGGAACGACAAATGGAACGATTGGTTGGAGATAGGGATGTATGTCCTCGCTGCCTTTTGCATGATTTACTTCTTTTTTCAAAAAGAATGGCCAAAGGTCCTGGAGGCGGTATTGATTGTTGCCGTATTGTTGGGCATACGGTTCGTTGTCTGGAAGACGAAGACAGAGTTATTCTCTGCGTTAAGATTCAGCATTCTATTCTTTATCATCATTACGATGTTTCTGGCTAACATGTTCGGATTTTATGGGGTGATCCCTTATTTGGACGATGTAGAGCATCTTCTCTCAGGTGTCATTCTTAGCTTTGTCGGGCTTCTCATGTTCAGGAAGCTGGACAAAACGGAAGAATCGGCGTCTCTTCGAGCAACAAATGCTATGGCTTTATGGTTCAGTCTATTCTTCGCGATTGCCATGGCTGGATGCTGGGAAATGTATGAATTTTCATTAGATCAATTATTCGGACTTAACTCGCAAGGGGGCAGTCTTGTTGACTCCATGGTCGACATTATATGCGGCACCGTCGGGGCTGTCGCCACAAGCTTATACTTGATCCTGATTAAGAAGAGAAGCTAACATTTTATTACAAGAAATGACTTTTTCACAGGAAATCTTACTGTGCTATAATGGAATGAGTTGTATCTCGAAAGATACTCAAAGGAGGGGCGGCATGGATTATCCTGTCAACATTCTGCTAGTTGATGATCGTCCTGAGAACCTGGTTGCCATTGAAGCTGTACTGGCAGGGGAACCGTATCGTCTAGTCAGAGCCTATTCCGGAATGGAAGCATTAAGGGCTGTGCTGGAGGATGAGTTTGCCGTCATCATTATGGATGTGCAAATGCCGGGAATGGACGGATTTGAGACTGCGAGTATTATCAGGACACGCGAGAAGTCCAAGTACGTACCAATCATTTTCTTATCGGCTACAAGTAACCGGCTTGAGCATCATTTCACAGGTTACTCGGTAGGGGCCATGGATTATATGTCTAAACCTTTTGTTCCCCAGATCTTCAAATCCAAGATCGAGGGATACGTAAGTATGTATGAAGCGAACAAGACTCTGCAGATTAAGAGTGAGCAGCTTCGACAGCAAACGAAACAACTGGAGAAGACGAACCAGGCTCTGATAGTGGCCAAGGAAACAGCTGAAAACGCTTTAAGGGTGAAAACAGAATTCCTGACGATGATGAGTCACGAAATCCGGACGCCGCTTAATGGAATAATAGGAATGTCAGACTTGCTGCTGGATACTGGGCTGCCTGAAGAGCAAGCAGAGATGGCGGAAATCATTCATACGAGCGGCAATGCACTCCTTTCCGTGATCAATCATATTCTGGATTTCTCCAAGATTGAGTCAGGGAAGATGGAGTTGGAGGACGAGCCTTTTGACTGGAAATTTTGTCTGGAAGAAACGGTCCGTTTGTTTACAGCCAAGACTCGAACGATGAACCTCGACATGGTCGTAGAGGTAGACCCGACTCTGCCGACTATCATACGCGGAGACATGAATCGTCTTCGCCAAGTCTTAATTAATCTGGTAGGCAATGCGGTGAAGTTCACGCACCAGGGCGGCGTTAAGATTGAAGTAAGGAGACTTGATGAACAGAAGGATTCCATAACGATAGAATTTAAGATACAAGATACTGGAATAGGCATTCCCGCCGATAAAATAAATGGTTTGTTCCAACCTTTCTCCCAATTGGATGCTTCAATAAATCGGAAGTTCGGAGGGACGGGGCTCGGTTTATCGATCAGTAAGTCCTTAGTAGAACTAATGGGTGGAACGATTCGTGCACAACAGTCCGATGGACCAGGAGCGACGTTTGTATTTACCATTAAAGTGCACAAATAATAAGAGAATGGAAGGATGAGATCGTGGCGGATCAAGAGCGTAATCCAAACTTGGATCATGAACAGGTAGATACCAGAGAGTTATTAAATGCGTTGATGGCCTTGAAAAAGGGCGATTTCTCATATAGAATGCCCTACAATCACACTGGTATTGCCGGTAAAGTAGCGGATACATTCAATGAAATTATGGAAATGCAGGAAAGCTTGGTAACTGAGGTTCAGACGGTTGCTAGAGTTGTAGGTAAGGAAGGGAAGCTTTCAAGAAGATTCATCCACAAAAACACGGGTGGGTCCTATGAGACGGTTATCGAATCTCTGAATGGACTCGTAATTGATCTTATTCAGCCTACTAGCGAAATGGTTCGTGTTATTAACGCTGTTGCTAAAGGGGATTTGTCCCAGAAGGTCGAGCTTGAGTTCGAAGGCAGACCGTTGACGGGTGAATTTCAGAGGACAGCCAGCAATATCAATATGATGGTGAATCAGCTTAGCACATTCGCTTCCGAGGTTACGCGGGTTGCCCGCGAGGTAGGTACGGAAGGGATTCTAGGCGGTCAAGCGGATGTAAAGGGCGTTTCCGGCACATGGAAAGATTTGACGGACAGCGTTAATAACATGGCTAGCAATTTGACGGATCAGGTTCGTAACATTGCACAGGTGACGACAGCCGTTGCTAATGGAGATTTGTCCAAACAGATTACAGTTAATGCCAAAGGTGAAATCCAGGAATTGAAAAATACGATTAACACGATGGTAGATCAGCTTTCCATGTTCTCGTCCGAGGTAACACGTGTTGCTCGAGAGGTGGGTACGGAAGGAAAGCTGGGCGGTCAAGCCGATGTTAAAGGGGTTTCCGGAACATGGCGAGATCTGACCGAGAGCGTTAACTACATGGCGTCCAACTTGACGAATCAAGTACGTAACATTGCAGTTGTAACGACCGCAGTAGCGAATGGAGATTTGTCCAAGAAAATTACCGCCGATGTGCAAGGGGAAATACTGGAGCTTAAGAATACGATTAACACGATGGTCGACCAATTGTCCACATTCGCTTCCGAGGTAACCCGGATGGCGCGTGAGGTTGGTACAGAGGGGATCCTGGGTGGCCAAGCCGAGGTTAGCGGAGTAGCCGGGACATGGCGAGACTTGACTGAGAGCGTTAACTACATGGCGAGCAACTTGACCAATCAGGTCCGTAACATTGCTGAGGTTACTACAGCGGTAGCCAAGGGCGATCTGTCCAAGACCATTACGGTTGATGCCAAGGGTGAAATACTAGAGTTGAAAAGTACGATTAATATCATGGTTGATCAACTTAGCAATTTTGCCTCAGAGGTAACCCGTGTAGCGAAGGAAGTATCTACAGAGGGGATTCTAGGTGGACAAGCAGATGTTAAGGACGTTTCGGGTACATGGAAGGATTTGACGGATAGCGTTAACTTCATGGCCGGCACTTTGACCGATCAGGTCCGTAACATCGCTGAAGTAACTACAGCGGTCGCCAAAGGCGACTTGTCCAAGCAAATCACCGTTAATGCCAAGGGTGAGATTCTTGAATTGAAGAATACGATCAACACGATGGTGGAACAGCTCTCTACCTTTGCCTCTGAGGTTACTCGGGTGGCGCGAGAGGTAGGAACGGAAGGGATGCTCGGCGGACAAGCTCAGGTTAGAGGCGTAGCCGGAACATGGCGCGATTTGACTGAGAGTGTTAACTATATGGCGTCCAACCTGACGAACCAAGTGCGTAATATTGCGGTAGTCACAACGGCTGTCGCGAATGGTGACTTGTCCAAGAAGATTACCGCAGACGTACAGGGCGAGATCCTGGAGCTTAAGAATACGATTAATACGATGGTGGATCAGCTCTCGATGTTCTCCTCCGAGGTAACTCGTGTCGCCCGAGAGGTAGGTACCGATGGTAAGCTGGGCGGTCAAGCGCAAGTTAGGGGTGTAGGCGGAACTTGGAAAGACTTGACCGAGGGCGTTAATAACATGGCTCGGAATTTGACCGACCAGGTGCGTAACATTGCCGATGTCACAACAGCGGTAGCCAAAGGGGATCTGTCCAAGAAGATTACCGTTGACGCCAAGGGTGAGATTCTGGAGCTGAAGATCACTATGAATACGATGGTCGACCAGCTCAGTAACTTTGCCTCTGAGGTTACGCGCGTGGCACGCGAGGTAGGAACCGAGGGTAAATTGGGTGCTCAGGCGGAAGTAAAAGACGTTTCGGGTACATGGCTCGATCTCACTGATACAGTGAACTATATGGCAAGCAACTTGACGATCCAGATGCGTAACATCGCAGGGGTAACGACTGCGGTTGCGAACGGGGATTTGTCCAAAAAAATTACTGTAGATGTAAAAGGTGAATTGTTGGAGCTGAAGAACACAATCAATACGATGGTGGATCAGCTCAACTCTTTTGCCTCCGAGGTTACGCGTGTTGCCCGAGAGGTTGGTACAGACGGGAAGCTGGGCGGACAAGCTCAAGTACGGGGAGTCGGCGGGATCTGGAAAGACTTGACCGATAACGTTAACATCATGGCGACGAACCTGACCGACCAAGTGCGGGGGATTGCCAAGGTCGTGACAGCGGTCGCGAATGGTGCTCTCAAGCAGAAGCTCACCGTGGAAGCCAAGGGTGAAATCGCAGAACTGACCGACACCATTAATAATATGATCGAAACATTGGCCACCTTCGCCGATCAGGTTACGACCGTGGCGCGCGAGGTTGGTGCCGAAGGGAAACTGGGCGGTCAAGCGAATGTGCCAGGCGCTGCAGGAACATGGCGTGACCTGACGGATAACGTTAACTACATGGCGAGTACGTTGACCACACAGGTGCGAGCCATTACGAACGTAGCCACAGCGGTTACGAACGGTGATCTGTCCAGAGCGATCGACGTAGCAGCTGCAGGTGAAGTTGCTACCCTGAAAGACAACATCAATGAGATGATTCGGAATCTCAAGGAAACGACTCGGATCAATACGGAGCAGGATTGGCTCAAGACGAACCTGGCCAAATTCTCTCGTTTGCTGCAAGGGCAGCGGGATCTGTATGCGGTCAGCCGTATGATCCTTTCCGAGCTGGCTCCGGTTGTATCGATGCAGCATGGTGTGTTCTATATCAATGAGCCGGTAAATGGGGAGCAGGTGCTTAAGCTGTTCGCCAGCTACGCCTATCAGAATCGTAAAAATCTATCCAATGAATTCCGGGCAGGACAAGGATTGGTTGGGCAGTGCTTGATCGAGAAGCAGCGTATTCTCCTCAGCAATGTTCCTGGCGATTATGTTGTGATCTCATCTGCGCTTGGTGAGAGCAAGCCTCTCAACATCGTGCTGCTGCCGATCATATTCGAGGATCAGGTGCTGGCCATCCTGGAGCTTGCATCGTTCAGGGCTTTCAGCGAGATCGATGTCGCGTTCCTGGATCAGCTTACAGAATCGATCGGGATTGTGCTCAATACGATGCAAGCTAACCAACGGACAGAGGAATTGTTGATTCAATCCCAATCCCTCACTGAGGAGCTGCAGAAGCAGCAGATGGAGCTGCGGAACACGAATGATGAGCTGGAGGACAAAGCGAAGCTGCTTGTTATTCAGAAGGCCGAGGTAGAGAGCAAGAACAACGAGGTTGAGGTGGCCAAGCGCTTCATCGAAGAGAAGGCGGAGCAGCTTGCATTGACTTCCAGGTACAAGTCTGAATTCTTGGCCAATATGTCACATGAGCTCCGCACTCCGCTCAATTCCTTATTGCTGCTCGCAGAGCAGCTTGCGGAGAATCCGGACGCGAACTTGACGGAATATCAAGTGAAATTCGCCAAGACCATTCAAGACTCTGGCTTTGAGTTGCTCGATCTGATTAACGATATTCTGGACTTATCCAAGATCGAGTCAGGCACTATAACACCGGATTACAGCGAGCTGTCTATTGTTGAGCTTACGGATGGATTGGACCGGTCGTTCCGCCATATGGTTGATAGCAATAAATTGGAGTACCGAATCAAGATTGAACCAGATGTTCCAGGTACAATCATGACGGATCCAAAACGTTTGCAGCAAATTCTGAAAAACCTTCTGTCCAATGCCTTTAAATTTACAGAAAAAGGCGAAATCATGCTGTTGATCCGCAGAGCAGCCGGGGGTTGGAATTCGGAGAATGAAACGCTGAATCGGGCGAAAACAGTCATTTGCTTCTCGGTAAGCGATACGGGAATCGGAATTCCGCAGGAAAAGCAGCAAATTATCTTTGAAGCATTCCAGCAAGCGGACGGAAGCACGAACCGTGAATACGGCGGTACCGGCTTGGGCCTTGCCATTTCGCGCGAGATAGCGGAGATGTTGGGTGGAGAAATTACACTCTATAGTGAAATGAACAGCGGAAGCGTATTTAACTTGTACTTGCCGATAGAAGCGGAATTAGCAGACCTGCAACCTAAGCATAAGCATGTTCCAGAGATTATTGATGTAACACCGCCCAAGCGAACACGCAGCGTCATTAAGAGTGAGGCCATTGATGTTATGGATGATCGTGAGCACATTGAGCCTGGGGATCGCGTGTTTTTGATTATCGAGGATGATCAGAAGTTTAATGAAATTCTCCTTGATGTCTTGCGCAAAAAAGGGATAAAAACAATCATAACCACAAAAGGACTCGACGCATTGGAGCTGGCTCATAAATACAACCCGATCGCCATCACGTTGGACCTGCACCTTGGAGATACGAACGGTTGGTTAGTGTTGGAGCATCTGAAGAATGATATCCAATGCCGCCACATTCCGATCTGCGTTATGACCGTAGAAGAAGACGAAATTCAATTGCTTCAGAAAGGTGTTTACGATTATTTCTGTAAGCCGGTGAATAAAGAAGATTTGGAGAATGCGCTTGACATCCTGAATGCATTTGCGGATAAAACCGTGAAAAACTTGCTTATCGTTGTGAAGGATGAAGCGCGTCGTAAACAATTCGTGGAACTGCTGGATAATAAGGATGTCAAAATTACAGCAGTGGACACCGGTCGTAAAGGGATTAATCAGTTAAATCTCAAATCATTCGATTGCGTGCTGCTAGATAATGATTTGACCGACATGAATCTGATTCGTTTTGTACGAGATATGCAAAAGAATCCAGACAATAAATACATGCCGATCGTCATGAACCGCAGTCAGAAGCTGTCGCCTGAGGAAGAGAATGAACTGGATGAATTGAAGAATTCAACCGTTATCAAAGATGTGAAGTCTGCGATCCAGATCATGGACGAAACGACGTTGTTCCTGCACCGGAGAGCCGAGAACCTGCCTGTTGGAGCAAGAGAAGCACTGGTGAAGCGCCAATCGGATGAAATGATTGAATATAAGAAAGTGCTTATTGTGGATGACGATATTCGCAACATCTTTGCCCTAACAACGATATTGGAGCGTCACTATATGAAGGTTGTTCCGGCCGAGAACGGTCAGGACGCGATCAAAATTCTGGAGGAGACCCCGGATATTGATATTGTATTGATGGATATTATGATGCCAGTTATGGATGGATACGAGACGACCCGAGCCATCCGTGAGAAGCCGGAATTCCAGGACCTCCCGATTATCGCCCTGACCGCAAAAGCGATGAAAGGCGACCGTGAGCTGTGTATTGAAGCTGGTGCTTCAGACTATATCACGAAGCCGGTTAATAGCGCTCAGTTGCTTTCGATGATGCGCGAGTGGCTGGACAAGTAGTAACAGAACACAATATTACGAATGAAGCCATCCTTTCATGATTGAGAGGATGGCTTTCATATTTTTTCTGCAAAGAAGTGACTCTTTTTTTTGATTGACCGTTTCAATAGTCGGTGATAAAATTGGTAATACCATAGTATAATTACAACGGAAAGGAGTAAAGGTTGATTCATTTACAATCCGGCCATCTTGAACTAACATAGAACAATGATGACGAGAGCTTGCTCGATGTTAACATCAGGTTTGGTATCAAGCAATTAAGGCTGGAGGGTGCAAGCTTGGAGCAGATTACGAACGATGAGTACATGATTTTGAAAAATATGGCTTGTGAACAAATTAAACAATATATAGTAACAAATCGGCTTCAACCAGGTGCGAAGCTGCCGACTGAACGAGATTTGGCGGAGATGCTTGGAGTCAGCAGGACTGTGGTTCGGGAAGCTCTGGGTACGCTCGAGACGTTGGGCTATATTTATAAAAAGCAAGGAAAAGGCATATTTGTGAAGGTGCCGGATCTATCTCCGTTGTTCCATGAAATGCTTTCACTTTGGAGCGGTGACGAACAGCAGCTTACCAACATCCTTAATTTTCGAATTATGTTAGAGCAAGCAGCAATTGAATCGATTATCACTAGTGCTACTTCAGCTGATCTGGATCGATTATACGCGATAATTGAACAATCCGAGCGGGCAACAGGATCCTTCAAGGAGATTGTGAAGCTGGATTATGATTTCCATCGGGAGCTATTAAGTCTCACAGGCAATCCCTTGTTTATCCAATTAACGGATGTAATCAACCGATATTTTGAAATGATTGCAGGGAATGATAGAGATTCTGATGCTGCTGATCGAGCTGCGGTTACCAACCAGGAGCACAGGCAGCTTGTCGACTTGATACAAGCAAAGGAAAAGGCTGCAGCGGTTCAACTAATCATTCAACATTTATCCAAACCAGTTTGACGAGCTGGATAATTCGGGGTCAGAATGAAATCCGCGTTTTGACTCTGGCGTAATTGGTACTACCATATTATCTTTATAGAATTAGTGACAAGGAGAGCATATGTCAGAAACTTTACATGTTGATCAATTCGATAAGAACCTCCAAAAGCCGGGCACTAAGCAAAGCTATCTATTAACCTTCGATGCGGACGAAACGAATGAAGCTGTTATCCCAGTGCATGTAATAAAGGGAGACAGCCCAGGTCAAACTCTGCTCATCCTCGCAGCTGTCCATGGGGATGAGTACGAAGGGGTCCATACGGTAATCGAGCTCTGCAGAGACCTCCAGCCGGAGCATATTAGAGGGACCGTTATTCTCGTTCCGGTTACAAATGTGTTATCGTACTACGGCGTATCTCGAACAACACCTGCGGATGAGCGGAATCTGGCAAGAGAGTTTCCCGGCAGCAAGGACGGGACCGTTACCCAGCGATTAGCCTGGCAGATTACTGAACATTTGCTGGTCGATGCGGACTTTCTGCTCGACTTCCACAGCGGAGGAGCTTATCTTGCTTTAACGCAATTCGTGGGGTACTACCATCACGATAGCGAAGCTGGAAGACGATCCCAAGCGGCAGCCGAAGCGTTCGGAATGGCGACTGTGTGGGGGCATGAAGAAGTCCTGCCTGGTCGGACGGTGACTACTGCCACAGAGAAGGGGATACCTTGGCTCTATACCGAAGGCTATGGGGGAAGACGTGTGAAGCCGGATGAACAGCTAAGCTACCTTGCTGGAGCATTGCGGCTGATGCAGCACCTAAGCATCCTTATCCAACCTGAAGCGTGGATTAATGAAGCAGCAACTTCTATCCGCCACAGGCTTAGAGGAGCAGGACACTTTGATCTGGATTCAACGCAAGCGGATACAGATGGATTCTTCATCCCGGCTGTTCAGCTGGGAGATCATGTGAAGCAAGGCGATAAGGTTGGTGCTGTATACGATTGGTTCGGTCAGGAATTGCAAGCCCTACACGCAGAAGTAGAGGGAATCTTAGTATGTTTGACAGGAACCCCTAAGGTTCACAAAGGAATGAATTTGTATATGCTGGCAAGCGAGTGGAAATGACACTATAAAATGAAGGTTGGGGTAAACATGAGACAAGGATTTTATACGGCATTAGGAACACCTTTGGACAGCAACGGAGATTTAGTAGCATCAAGCTTACAATTGCATGTGGAGGATCAGGTAAACTCGGGGGCATCCGGGCTGCTGGTGATGGGTTCAATGGGTATACAAGCTCAAGTGAAGAATGGAGAATATGTTAAGGTTGTTCAACATGCAACCGATGCAGCACGTGAAGCTTGTCCGGTATTCGTAGGTGTAATGGATAATTCTATTAGCCGAGTCATGGATCGGATCAATAGTTTAGAAGGAATGAAGATTGATGGTGTTGTAGCAACGACTCCTTTTTACTATAGGTCAAGCCAGTCAGAGGTGAAGCAGTTTTTCACAGCTATTGCTGCTGCATCCCCTTACCCCGTCTATATGTACGATCTGCCTTCCGTAACTCAAGTGAAGATCGAACCCGCAACGGTATTGGAGCTTATGAAGGTAAACAACATCGCAGGAATCAAGACGGGGGACATAACGACAGCACGGATTATACAGCAAGCACTGACACAAGCTCCTTCTGCAACGAATTCCGCTTTTCAGCTCATGTTCAGCGGGCTTGATGTGTTCGATGTTGCCTATGAGTACGGAATCACCAAGCAATTGGACGGCATGTTCGCCTGCACGGCGAAGATTACGGCGAAGCTGTATACAGCGCTGGCTTCCGGGGACCGTGCCACAGCCGCTCAATGTCTCAACGATATTTTGCTGCTTAGAGATCAGTTTGTCGCAGTCGGTGTGTTCCCAGGATTCTCCTATGCGATGAATCTGCTTGGTTTCAGCGGTAATTTCGCCCCAGACTATTCAGGGATAGTCGATGAGCGTTCTAAGGAAGCGGTTAAGGCCTGTATGCAGCAAGTGGGATTGCTTGATTAAGCTTAATTAGTAAAACGGGGACGGGGGCATCATTCTATGAACATAGAGATTCAAGGGATATGGAAATATGCGAATCGACTGCCGGGAGTATCGCCTAATAATCGGGTGACCATGGGAGAAGGCCAAGTGCCGCTTGTCAAAAGTGTAAGTATCGGCGCAGAACTAGGAATACAGGAGCTATATTTCAAGCTGGAATCTTCGAATCCTACTGGCTCCTACAAGGACAGAATAGCGGCACTCGGGGTGTCGCTTGCCAAGGAAGAGGGCAAGTCTGCCTGCATCGGTACGACATCCGGTAATGCTGGGGCATCCATCGCTGCTTATGCAGCCCGGGGGGGGCTGGATTACCATGTCTACGTGCAAGAGAATATTGTAACCTCCAAGCTGGAGCAAATTCTGGTCTATGGCGCACAAGTGTACAAGGTAAGAGGAATGGGCTTCAGCTCGGCCATCGGAGCACAAGTATTCGAGCTGGTTCGTGAACGAGCTCGCAGCAATAGCTGGGAGCCGTTGATCACAGCATTCGCCTATGCGCCGTATGCGATGGAAGCTGTTAAGACGATTGCCTATGAGCTCCATGAGGAGATAGGGACTCCCGATGCCGTATTCGTTCCAGTTGGCGGAGGGGGTTTGTTTGCCGGCATTCATCGAGGTTTTCAAGACTTACTGCAGACCGGTCAGGTAACACAGCTTCCTCGCATGGCAGCCTGTCAATCGATAGGCTGTTCCAATCTGGTGAAAGGTTGGGAGCAGGGCATTGACAAGCCCGTTACCGGAGATTCTACATCGAGAATATCGGGCATACAGGTACCGAGTCCACCTGATGCTGATCTTGTATTCGCAGGTCTTAAAGAGAGCAACGGGATAGGCCTCTCCATCGAGGATGAGGTTACTTGGAGCTGGCAGGAGCAGTTGGCGGTCAAAGAGGGTATATTCTGTGAACCAGCAGCCGCGATCAGTATGGCGGGGTTGGCACAAGCGGTGCAAAATGGACAGATTCGTCCGACTGACCGGGTGGTATGCATCATTAGCGGAGCGGGATATAAGGACTCCGCACGGGGGTCCGCTATGGTTGCGCCTCGGATTGGCTTGCCCCTTCATGATGTAGAGGAGCTATAGGAAGAAACTACAGTCGCTAGTCAGGAGGAACAAATATGAATACAATCCATATTGGGATCGTTGGCTTGGGCAGCTTCGCCAGGCAGCATCTTCAATGCTTGCGGCAATTATCAGGAATACGCATACAAGCTGTTTGTGATATAAGACAGGATGCAGTAGATCAGCTCGCAGAGGAATTGGGCTGTACAGGTTACACGAGTCTAGACGAAATGTTGAGCAAGGAAAGGCTGGATGTTCTGGATATTCTGCTTCCAGAGGCTCTTCATCATGGAGCGGTTGTAGCCGGTCTAGAGGCAGGATGCCATATATTTGTAGAAAAGCCGTTGGAAATCGATTTAAGTAAAGCAACCGAAATCGTTAGTCTGGCAGCGGAGAAGAAATTAATGCTAATGGTCGGCCACGTGACTCGCTTCGACCCGCGTTATCTTGAGATGAAGCGTCAGATCGTAAATGACAAGCTCGGGCGCATTCGATCGATCTATGCAAGACGCAGCGATTTGAAACGGTTCTACCATATTTACAAACGCACTCCTACTATCTTCGTGCTTGGCGTCCATGATATTGATCAAATTCTATGGTGTTTGGGAGAACTTCCTATAGAGGTATATGCAAGGAGCTCCTCCTCCGACGAGGGAGAAGATCTCGTATGGGCCATGCTTACGTTCAGGAATGGAACGATTGCCGTCATCGAGAGCAATTGGCTTGCGCCAGACGCATGGCCAGCGCCACAGGATCAAATGATGCTAGTGAATGGTGATTCCGGTGTCCTGAGGATGGAAGCACCTGACCAAGCAATCCGAATATGCACCAACGAACAGGTTCAACTTCCAAGCCCGTTTCTACTTCAAGAGATTCACGGTCAGGTGCAAGGCCCACTTATGTCTGAGCTTGCTCATTTTATAGCCTGCATTCGCGATGGGGTGGAATCCACAATATTGCCAGTGGAGGACGCTCTAAATGTTGTCCGCGTGGCGGATGCAATCGTTCGCTCCTGCCGGGAGGGACGTCCTGTTATACTCGGATCGGAGTTAGCAGGATGAGACTTAAGGATCGGATCTACATGATCGGCAGCGGCAAGCTCGGTATGAATGCCAGCCATGAGCTCGATTGCAATGTGTATCTGCTTGATGGCGGCAGTGAGCAGGCGATCATCGATTGCGGAACAGGCTATGGGGTATCATCGATGCTGACGGAAGCTGCACTTGACGGATTCACGGCCGTTGGGATCACCACGATCTGTCTCACCCATGCCCACATGGACCATTGCGGTGGGGCGCACCTGTGGAAGACTGCAACCGGGGCCCAATTGGCCGCCTCAACTGCAACTGCTGCAATCGTGGAGGCGGCGGACGAGACCCGCAATGGTCTGATCGAGGCACGCAGGAGCGGCGTGTACCCGCCTGATTGCCGAATGACGCCAAGCCGAGTGGAGATTGTGTTACAGCACGGGGATCAACTGAAGATAGGTGATCTAACGTTAAAGGTTATGTCGACGCCCGGACACAGCAGTGACATGATCAGTTATTACTGTCCAGAGCTAAGGGCTCTTTTTTGCGGAGACACCGTTTTTGCCGGCGGGCAGATTGCGGCGCTCAGCACGCCTGAGTTCTCCATCCGGCAATTGGAACAATCGATCCATAGGTTGACCGATATAGATGTAGACATTTTGCTGCCGGGGCATCTGTATCCGATCCTGCGATCAGGCAATGAGGTTATCACGCAAGCTGTTGACCTGTTTACTGCAGTCGGTTCACCGCCTAGCATTGTGTAATTCCATATGAATTGCTTCCTCTTCCTGCCGATGTTAGTATTGGTATAACTATAATAGGTTAAAGAGGAATGAATCGAGTATGGAACCGTTAATTCGCAAATCATTAAAGGATGTCGTTATTGATAAGGTCAAACAATACATTGTGGAGAATGATCTTAAGGCCGGAGACCGATTCCTTAATGAGAAGGAAATCGTAGATATGCTTAAGGTAAGCAGGACCGTTGTGCGCGAAGCGCTTAAGTCCTTAGAGACGATCGGGATTCTGAAGCTTAAGCCTGGAGATGGCATTTACGTTAGCACCGCTTCCTTGCAGCAATTGATGGATCAGTTTTACTTTCGCTGGTTGGGAGACCGCAAGAAAATGAGGGAGCTTCTGGAAACCCGGATTATTCTGGAATTAGCCGCTGTTGAGCTTGCTGTCTCCAAGGCGACCCCGCAGCAGCTGCAGGAATTGGATGAATGGAATGATCGGATGGAGCAGGCCATTCGCGATAAACAGCCCATCTTCGATACCGATATCGGATTTCATCGAACGATTTTCAAGATTACTGGCAATGATACGTTCTATGAGTTAAGTGAGGTAATAAACCTGTTTTTCTCAGAAATTCGCAGCAATATCGCTTTCCCGAGCTATGGGCATACCCTTGAAGATCACAGACTCATAACAGAATCGATTAGAGCGAAGGCAGTAACACAAGCTAAGGAAGCGATGTCCATGCATCTCAATCAGTTGAAAGCTAACTTTGAGGGATGAACGTATGAAGTATCTTGAATAATTCTGAACCTGATGATCTGGGGAAGGATGACCTAATGAGAGCAAATAGAGCCCAAGAGGGCTCTATTTGCTGCTCTCATTTTCCACCTGTTCTTAAGGAGCCATAATAAACACAGGATTCTCGATCAACTGACTGTAATAGTCAAAATAATGCCATTTATGCACGTTCACTTTGTCTCCTAACAAGCCGACAATTCCTTTGCCATTCCACCAGTCGTTGAAAATGTATACCCCGTCGGCGCCGGCTTCATAAACATCGTATGTCCGCTTCTGATACTGAGTTTGGCTAAGCGTACGCTTGGTATTTTCAATCGTTCCACCATTTCGGATGATCGCTTCTTGCTCCTTCGTCAGGTCTGTACCCGATAGATCTGAGACAATACCGGCATAGAGCTTGACATTCGAACCCGACACCATGCTCACGAATGGAGAGATATCGAAGAAATCTTCATACGACAGGTTGGATGGAATAAGCATATCAATCAAGTCTTGATCGATCCAGGCTTGTGGATCCAGCCCATAGCTCTCATAGTTCCAATAAGGGATACGCACACTAATCGTTTTCCCTGGCAGAGCCGTTCTTATCTCACTCAGCATTTGCGTGACGATCGCTTTCCTGCTGGCCACATCGGTCAGTTCATTGCCGAATATATACGGATACCTGCCGAAGTCGAGGTTCACCCCGTCAACATGAGGGATAGCGGCCACTTCCGACAATATATTCTTGATATAGTCTCTGAAGCGCGAGTAGTAGAAGCTGAGTCGGAACGTTGGATTATTATTCGCATCTAATTGTCTTGTGTCATTCTGAGAAGGGGGTCCTATATAATCGTTATACAATTGGCCGTTTAAAGCAGGGAACGAGGTTGCGGAATAAAAAGCGTTCATGCGGAATGAAACAACCAGCTTGATTCCGTGATCATAAGCGCTTTGAGCCAGCACCTCCGGGGCCCATTTGCCGCTCTCATCAAATATATTATGAATTGTGCCCTTTGCAAGCATATCGATTTCCCTGAGAGTAGGGTCATCCTCCGTGAATGAATCGAATGGCGTCCCCGCATACTGACTATCATAATTCAACTGCATGGTTGTCCCCAGCGCCCAATCGACGCCTCCTACATCCTGCCCTGCAAACAAATTCACGGCCTTGTTTTGAAGCGCAGCGACGTTATTATATTTCAATGAAGAAAAGTGGGTATAACCATCGTTGTTATAGATGGCTCTCTTGCCAAGACTGCCTTCATCGGCCGTTGTGTACTCTGCAATGTCCCCAGTAGTAAAGCCGCGCAGTTTAACATAGGCGATTCTTGCTTTTTTGTTGGCTGCAGGGGTGAAGGTAAATGTTCTTCCATTAAAGTTGGCGGCTGTAACGAACTCTTCCCTGATCGTCTGTTCACTATACAGATTGCTAGTATTAATACGCGGGAAAGATATCGTCTTTGTGCTGCTGCCGTCTGTGACGTCGAATTGCTCGGTTCCAGCCGCATATCCGACATATACGCCGAACCAACCATATAAATCCACGGGCAGGGTCAAGGTTTGAGCGCTTGCTGTAGTTTCAATTAAACTATATACATGACTCGTGACGCTATCTTCCGCGCCTTTGTACTTATAATCCACCTTCTGCCATCCCGCTGCAGCTGCATATTGACCGCTGCTTGTTTTCATTTGACCGACGTCTGTGAATAAAGCTACCGCGCCGGGGGAAGAAGTAATCGATGATTCGGGAGTGAGGGTTGTGACGGAAGGGAATAGCTCTATTTCTTTGACTACTTTATCTACCGAGATACCGCTATTGAGCAGTTCAACTGCAAGTTGGCGTACGCCTGATCCGCCTCCGCCGTATACATTCAAGCTAACAGTAGCGGTATCTAATACGTGTGTGCTGCTGGAGAGGAGTCCGCTCTCGTCGTATATACTTGCTTTAACCTGTACGTTCGGATTCGTGAACCAGGTTGGATCTGCCCCTCCTATATTTACAAGGACTGGAACTGAGCTTGAACTGGCCTCTGGTTTGACCGTTACTCCGGAAATATTAGGATAGTAATTAATCCAGTCCGGAATTTTATTTTGCGTCAGCTTGATTTGATCGAAATACACTTCATTGGTTCCAGTCGTGTACACATCTTTGGCCAAATTATTAATCGTAATATTGTCACTTGAAACAGCTGCAATCCCGGAATCATTAGATTGGACAACCAGATTTTCATCCAGACCGAGATATAACCCGCCATCTCCATCATAGACGATTTCCCACTTGTGAAACGCGTCGTCGGACGGGAGATACACTTCCCTCTCCTTGAAGCTGTTCGTGCCATTGGTGATCAAGAAAACTTTGATCGTTCCTTTGTTGGCATCATAACTGTTCAACGCCACCATGTATCGTTTGTTGTTGGCGTATATGTTGAACGCGAGCCCCTTCCACAAATAGTAGTTCGTTGCTTTCGCAAGATCAACAATTTTGGCATCGAATTGTAAGGTCCACGCGGAAGCGCCAAGTGTGACATTACGTTTCATGCTGCTGTACAGGCCACTGGTTGAAGTATCATCGGCATAGGCCAAATATTGTCCGGAAGGAACGGGTTTCAACGCCACACCATTCGGATTGCCGAGCGAGTTTGGAGCATCATCGATCATGTAAACGCCAGTTCTAGGAGGGGTGCTCGACGTCCAGCCTGCAGCGCTCAGACTAGAGGCATCATCATTCAGAAGTGTATTCAAAGCAAGGTTAGGTACGAATACTTTAGGCTTATAATTTCGCAGTAACCGGAGAGAGTCGACATAAACCTCGGTTGTGCCCGACTGCAAGTTATTCGTATCTGCGAACAGCTTCATGCTGTCTGCAGCAGCAATAGCCACATCAACATATGTGAATTGGGCTACAATCGTCCCGTCGAGATCTACAGTAATCCCATTCGTTCCGTTGAAGGCGATCCCCCATTTGTGAAGACCTCCGCTAGTCGGCAGAGCCACTTGCTTCATTTCATACGAATTCCCTGTTTTCAATAAGTAGATTTTCATATTCCCATTTGAATCCAGGCTGTTAAAAGATAATCTGTATCGTTTGGAATTGGCCGCAATATCTACGGAGAATCCTCGCCAGGCATGGTAAGCAGACGGTGTGGGCAAATCCGCTATTCGCGCTTCCAATTGTGCATACCAAGAGCCAGATCCAATATAAGCATTCTTAGTAATATTGCTATGGAGACTGTTCTGCGAGCTGTAGAACAAGTACTCGCCAGAAGTAACCGGCAGCATCTGAACGAGATTCGGGTTACCTAGGGAGCTCGGGTAGTCGGTAATATAACTCCCGCTAACAGGGCTAGGAGAGCGTGCCCATCCTGACTGGCTCAAATTGTCGCCGTTGTCATCTATGGCAGTGAATACCCAATCTGGGACGTTTGTTTTGTCCAGCTTCATATAATCGATGAAAACCTTGTTCGTGCCTGACTGCAGATCGTTAGCTCCATTATGAAGCACAACCCGGTCAGGGGAGGAATCCGGCACATTGATACCTGAGACTCGCGTCACTACCTTACCATCGAGAATGACGGTTAAGGTTGAAGCTCCGTCGTAACCGATGCCCCACTTATGGAACGTTCCGTCTGAGGGAAGCAGGATTTGCTTTTCTTCCACTGTACCGCTTGCATCCTTCAGCACGACCAGCTTTAGATTGCCGTTCGCATCCATGCTGTTAAAGGTCACATTGTATTTCTTGGAATTGGCGATTATATCGACTGATAACCCATTGGAGATGGAATTAGCAGAAGGAGTAATCAAATCAACGATATTCGCATCCAGCTCCATGAACCAGGGCCCTGCACCTATTGTCAGAGGGCTCTTGGTGAGTGAGCTGTTTGTACCCGATGCAGAGGCGTAGAACAAAAATTGACTTTGAGGAACAGGCAAAAGTGAGATGCTGTTCGGATTTCCAAGTGAATTAGCGAAATCGGAGATGTAATTCCCATTCACGGGAGCAGCTGATCTAACCCAGCTTTGATCCAGCAGCCGCTCTGCGAAATCTGTAAGCACATTGGCAGCTTTCTTAGTCGAATATGCATCCGACCTTACTTGAACCCAACCGGGCATCGAGTTAGTGGTAAGCGTAATAGAATCCATATATACTTCCGTCGTGCCAGACAGACGATTCTGAGCGGCGCTTGTCAGTGTGATCCCGTCATTTGCGTTTGTGCTCATCCCCATCCCGCCAAATTCAGCAACATTCCTGCCGTCTAGACCTACGTAGAGGTTCTCACCTCCATCATTGGAGATCGTCCACGTGTGGAATTGGTCGTCGGTGGGCATATCCACTTGGGTTTGACTGTAGGAGCCGCCATTATTTTCTTTCACCGCCGTTATTTTGTTGTGATCGCTGAAGACCAGCTTGTAGGACTTCTGGTTGGCTGCAACCTCGATGATCAGCCCGGTGTCTGCACCATTCGTTGTCTGCTGCATTAAATCAACAATCCGCGCTTTGAGCTGGAGCGTCCAGGCTCCGCTGCCGATTGTTATATTTTTATTCATTGTGGAAGGAGTGGAGGCTGTTGCGGTTTGATCTCCATACAATAAGTACTGTCCCTTGGAGACAGGCTTAAGCGGCACCGAGTTCGGGTTGCCCTGAGATTGGTTGTTGTCGATAATGTATTGCCCCTGCACCGGGGCAGATGTTGTCCATCCGGCATTTACGAGGCTTGCGCCGTTATCGTTCACAACTTCTTCGCTAACTTGTAATTTTCCTCCCTTAATCAGTTTATAGCTGTACAAATACACCTCGTTCGTCCCAGACTGCAGACCCGTGGAGCTATTATACAGCAACGCCTGATCAGCATTTCCAGTTGCCACATTAACTCCGGATGATCTCGCTATTACTTTGCCGTCAAGTGAAACGGACACAGTATTCCCACCGTCGTATTCAATACCCCATTTATGAACATCAGCGAAATCACCGAGCTTGACGATGGTCTCATCATAGGCACTCGAACTGTTCTTCATAATCAACACCTTGAAAGTCGAGTCCATATCACCTGTCTTGCTGTTGAACGTTACGCGGTATCGCTTGCCCACTGCAATCGTATCAATCGTAAATCCATTCCAGGCGGGATTCTCTGATGGTGTGATCAAATCTGCTATGCGGGCCTCGAATTCGATATGCCAGCTTCCCGAGCCAATCGTGAGTTCCTTCTTGATCGTCCCGCTCATATCGTCCGCGGAGCTGTAGAACAAATATTGTCCGCGCAAAACCTGCTTCATGGGAACATTGGATGGATTGCCCAGCGAATTCGGTGAATCTGTAATATAATTGCCGGTCCTCGGTACAAATTGCCTCGTCCAGCCCGCTGCAGACAAACTGTGTGCGTCGTCATCGATCAATACTGTTTCCGCTGCCTCAGCCTTGGACCACGGAATCAAACAAACGATCATCGACGCGATCAACATACAAGCTAAACCTTTTCTGATTTTTTTCAAATGCATGTAAACGCTTCCTTTCTTTTCGGTTTTTTACCGGCTTTCTGACACCGGCATCATTGTTACTATAATGTAGGAGACTTGCTCGTTAAAGTATCGAGAATTACGATGCCATATACGAATTACATATATCTTCGAAATGAGGTGGTATCTATTGTACAAGTGAGGTATCCAAATTTAATATAGCCGAATGCCGCTTACTGCGAGAACCCGCGCCATTGCTGGAAAGTTGGTTATAGGAATGCTGGCAGAAGCCACTAGCCACCCTTTGCACTGCAAGAAACACCTGATATAGTTATTAAAAATAACATCATTTCTTCCTATATAGACAAGGGGTGCTTAGATGAAATATCAAGAGATTCCACAAACGAATTTGCACGTGTCTTCCATTTGCTTAGGTACGGCTCCTATTGGAAGTTCGATTAACAAAGAAGATTCGTTCAGGCTTTTAGACCTATTCACCGAACTTGGAGGCAACTTCCTCGATACGTCACTGAACTATGCCGACTGGCAAAGCGATATCAAGAGCATAAGCGAGAAAACGATAGGGGAATGGTCCAAACGGCGCAAAAACTGGGGGAAAGTCATTATTGGCACCAAAGGAGCTTGTCCGGCACCAAAGCCTGGACGGTTTTTTCGTCTTACTCGCGAGGACATCCTGCATGATTTGCACAATAGCTTGCGAAATCTGCAGACGGATTGTATCGACCTGTACTGGCTTCACCGCGACGATCCCGCACAATCAGTGGAGTCTATCATCGACGTCCTGCATGAGCAGGTTGAGGCAGGCAACATCCGGTATTTTGCCTGCTCCAATTGGAAAGTCTCCCGAATTGCGCAGGCTGAGCAGTACGCGGCAAGTAAAGGCAAACAAGGCTTCTCCGCAAACCAAATGATGTGGAGCCTAGCAAGTCCGAATGTGGAGTCACTGGTTGATCCTACGATTGTTGTCATGGATGAACGGACGAAGGAGTACCATACGCAGACGAATATGGCGGCTGTACCATTCTCCTCACAGGCGGGAGGTTTCTTCAGCGGTCGATATCTTAAGAATGAACCAACTGTCAGCGGCAAAGCAATAGGTATCCTCCGTGATTACGGCAACGATGTGAATTTCACCAGATTGGAGCGCACTCAAGAGGTCGCTTCCAGCTTGCATACCACGTCCGCCGTTGTGTCGCTTGCTTATTTGTTCTCTCATCCCTTTCCCGTATTCCCGATCATTGGATCAAGAACGCCGGAGCAGTTGATCGATAGCTGCAGGGCCGGAGAGCTGAGGTTAGACCCGTCCGTTGCGCGCTTCATTGAAACAGGTCAAACCGGGGGGGAATGATTCTGCTGAGAAGAAGAAGCGTGTTTGTTGCTATTTTGATTTCCTATTTTTGCATCTTGATCGTTCCAACAGTCGCAGGAGGAGTCGGCTATCAGGTTCTTGAGAATACTTTGGTGCGCAATGTGAATAAATCGAATTTTGCCATGCTCGAACATGCTCAGCAATTGGTGGACAGTCGAATTAAAGAGGTGGATAGACTCAGCCTACAGTTTGCCATGAACGCGAATGTTCAGTGGCTACTGAATAATCCCGACAGCGAGCATGGGAATGTTCAGCTTAAACTACTGGCACTTATGAAAGAAATGCAATCTTTTATGATTGTGAATGATTTTTTGGAATCCATATTTATATATTTCTCGGAGCGCAACATGGTTGTCACTCCTACGATGCAGACCGATCAAGAGCTGTACTTCAGAAGAATTCAACATTTTGAGTATCAAGCCGACATGTCGAAATTGCTTACCCAGCATAACAACCAAAAATTTCTTTCCATGGACATTACAGAAAACGGTTCCACGCAAAGGATGCTCACCTATATCCAGTCTCTCCCGATCGAGGAGAACAAGAACCTGAAAGGCTCCTTGGTCATTCTGATCAACGAGCAGAAAATTGTTAATTTATTGAAGCGCATGGATTGGGATGGTAATAGCTCAACTTTTATTCTGGATCAGAACGGCAACAGGCTTGTGGCTTCACTGAATCAGCAGTATGTGTCGGACGATATATCAAATAAACTGAGCGCAGCCGACCCATCCTTTGAGATGGAGAAAGACGGGCAAAGCCTTCTCGTTTCCTATACAACGGGAGATAACGGTTGGAAATATGTAACGGTTGTTCCGGATGAAGTAGTCATGAGGCAAATCAACCATGTCAAGCTGGTGTTTATTGGTCTGCTTGCTGTTGGGATCGTTGCCGGAGTGGCCATTTCCTTCTATTTGGCTTATCGGAACTATAAACCGATCAACGAATTGTTACGAGTAATTAAGAAACGAAGCTTAATCTCGGGTATTGCCAAGATGAATGAATACGAGATTATCAACAGTACATTGTTGAATTCGTTCGAGGAAGAACAACTACTCAAAAAAACGCTCGAAAAACAAGCTCCTCTCATTCAATCCAATTTCATTTCCCGGCTAATTAAGGGGAATGTTGACATCGCCACCTTGGACCAAGCGTCATTAGATTTTATGGATGTGAGTTTGGAGCAGCGCTCCTTTCGGGTACTGCTGTTAGATATTGAAGACGGCAAAAAGTTCATGAAGTCCGAAACCGAGCAGGAGTTAGCGCTTGTTCGATTCACACTTACCAACGTAAGCATGGAGCTTTTGCAGGGGCGTGGATTCGTAGTAGAACTGGAGAGGAACCGACTTGCGGTACTCGAGTTAGTGCATGTGGAGCACCACCCCGAGCAGGATGACTGGATCTACGCACTTAAACAAATTTGCGAAACGCGATTCCAATTCAATCTGACGATTGCCGTCAGCCAACAGCAGGACAAGCTGGAGCATATTTGGAAATGTTATCTGGATGCACTATTAGCTTTGGAACGACGGGTTGTAGTGGGCTCCAATACGATCATTTTTCATGAACCGAACAGCAGCAGCAAGGGGACGATGTATCATTATCCGATTGAATTCGAAGTATTGTTGATTAACTATGCTAAGACGGGTGACTACACGAATGCAGTTAATATCTTGAATCAAATCTATGAAGAAAACTTCATGAATAGCATGATTTCGCCAGAGATGGGCAGATTTCTTTTCATGGAGATATTGGCTTCTCTGTTGAAAGTTATTCATACGTCTGCTGCGGAAGAGCAATTCTCGATAACGCTCGAAGATCCGGTTACTTACTTTGCCAGCTGTCATTCTGCATCCGATATGCTCGAGCAAGTGAAGCGTCTGCTTAACGACATATGTACTTCTGCCAAAGATGCGCGTACTGATCAGGGGGATCGCATGTACAACGGAATACTGAAGTTCGTGAAGGATCACTATCATGACGGAAACCTCAGTCTAACGATGATCGCCGATCAGTTTCACATCACTCCACAGTATTTGTCTGTTTTTTTCAAAAAATATACCGGTAAAAACATTTCGGATTCGATTGCAGAATATCGCGTGGAACAAGCGAAGATCATGCTCAGTGACCGAACATTAACGATAGGTGAAATATCTCGGAAGGTCGGGTATTCCAACCATGTTGGTTTCGGGAGGGTGTTCAAAAAAATCGAAGGAATAACACTTGGACAATACAGGGAGATGCAGGAATAAGCTCCATTATTGAATTCAGTTGCTTGATGCAAAAAATATATACCTCACAATGCTAAGAGTAGTTTCCATTCTCGCAATCAGGTTCTTCCTTAGGTTAGTTGCCTTCGCTATGATCAAACTGCGGCTTGAAGACAGCCGAATTATACATTATCAGGGAGGCTCACTCAATGAACCAAAAGAACAACAGATTCAGAGAGAAAAAGGTGATCGCTGTAATTCTAACTTCCGCTCTGGCTATCAGTACATTAGCCGGATGCAGCAGTAACAATTCTTCTGATACAACACCTTCACCAAGCAGTACGGGGTCCGCGAAAGAAACAGCACCCAAAGAAGCGGCCAAGTACCCGGCAAGCTTCACCTACTGGGTCGCCATGAATGCTGGTGTCGCGGGTACGATGAAAACCTTTGCTGAAATGGACGTCTATAAGCAAATGGAGAAGATAACAGGAACGAAGGTTGAATTCCAGCATCCACCGGTAGGACAAGACAAAGAACAGTTAAATCTGCTTCTGGCATCGGGTAATATGCCGGACGTCATCGAATATCAATGGACGATTGCGCCTAAAGGTCCTGATAATGCAATTAAAGATAAAAGGATCCTGCGCCTGAATGAATTGATTGAGCAGCATGCTCCTAATTTATCCAAGCTTCTAAAGGAAAATCCTGAATACAAAAAACTCATTACTACAGATGAGGGTAACATTTTCGTGATGCCCTATCTTAGCCCCGACGAAAGCGTGCGAGTATTTAACGGCCCTGCTATGCGACAAGATTGGTTAGATAAGCTGGGCTTGAAAGTCCCGACAACACTGAAGGAATGGGAAGAAGTATTAACAGCTTTCCGTGATAAGGATCCCAATGGCAACGGGAAGAAAGATGAGATTCCCCTTCTGTTCGATCCCAAATTAGCGGATTACGGACATGCATTCGTTGGTGCATATGGCATTACTAGCACGTTCTATAACGACGCAGGAAAGATCAAATACGGACCGATCGACTCTAAGTTCAAGGATTATCTTACTCTTTTGAGCCGCTGGTATAAAGACGGTCTGTTCGATAAGGACTACGCTACAATTGACCAGAAATTAAAAGATGCTAAGATGACCGAAGGATTGGTCGGCTCTATGGCCATGAATGTTGGTTATGGTATCGGTACTTACACAACTGCGGTAACCCAAGTTAATCCGAATTTCAAGCTAGTGGGCGCTCCTTATCCTTCATTGGAATCGGGCGGTAAATCAATCGGCCAGATGGACCCTTCCTTCGCCGGCAGAGGTGCTGCAATAAGCGGAGAAGCTAAAAACCCTGAGCAAATCGTCAAATGGCTTGACTACGCTTACGGTTCAGCAGGCAACCTATTGTACAATTTTGGTACCGAGAACGTCACCTACAAAATGGAGAATGGCAACCCAAAGCTCACAGATTTCGTTACCAATAACCCGGAAAAGCTTACCTTGGCCCAAGCATTGACGAAGTACACGCATGGCACCTTCTCAGGCCCGTTCATATACGATAAGCGGCTAGCCGAACAGTACACAATAGTGATGCCTGAGCAGAAACAAGCAGCAGCAACGTGGGCCAAAGCGGATCATACCAAGCTTATACCCCTAGTATCACAGACAGCAGAGGAAAGCACCAAGCTTGCTTCATTATTGAATGATATCAACACTTATTACCAGGAAATGTTCAATAAATTTGTCATGGGTGTAGAGCCGTTAAGTAATTTCGATAAATTTGTAGAAACGATCAAAAAAATGGGAATTGAAGAGGTGATCAAACTTAAACAGGCTGCCTTAGACCGGTATAACAAAAGATAACGGGAGCACTTATGATGATACGCGATAAAAACAGCTATATGAACAGGCTTCTTCGAGACTTCAGAATAAACAAATATGTTTACTTCATGCTGCTTCCGGTAGTCGCTTATTATTTGATCTTTCATTATGGTCCGATGTATGGAGTGCAGATCGCTTTCAAAGACTACTCCCCCTCTCTCGGCTTTTGGGGCAGCCCATGGATAAGATTTCAGCATTTCACCAGTTTTTTTGACAGCTTTTACTTCTGGAGAATTTTGCGGAATACGCTGCTTCTCAGCTTGTACGAACTGATCTTTGCCTTTCCGTCTGCAATTGTGCTTGCTCTTCTCCTGAATGAAGTGCGCCGCAATATGTTCAAGAGATGGGTCCAGACGATCACGTACTTGCCTCATTTCATCTCCATCGTGGTTATTTCCGGAATGCTAATCGATTTTCTGGCTCGGGATGGCGTTGTTAACCAATTGCTGGCCTTTTTCGGAGTAGAGGCAATTCCGTTTATGGGGATGCCGGAGTGGTTCAGAACGATTTATATAGGTTCAGGAATCTGGCAAAATGTCGGTTGGGGCTCCATAATATTTCTCGCGGCCATTGCTAATATTGACCCTTCACTGTATGAAGCTGCGAGAGTAGACGGGGCGGGAAGATTGAAACAAATGTTCTTCATTACGCTGCCGGGCATTATGCCTACGATCATCATTATGCTCATCCTGCAGATTGGAAGCTTTATGGTGGTTGGAACCGATAAGATACTGCTGCTATACAATTCTCTGGTGTATGAATCGGCAGATGTAATTGGAACATACGTGTACCGTAAGGGGATTCTGGAATCGGATTATAGCTATACGACAGCAATCGGTCTATTCAATTCGGTGATCAATCTGACAATGTTGGTGATGGCCAACTACTGGAGCCGGAAAAGGACCGATTCAGGATTATGGTAGAAGAGGAGACACTTGTATGAGCAAACGAAATCTCGGGGAGCGTCTCTTCGATAGCGGCAATACCAGCTTTTTAGTAATACTCTGCATTGGAACGATATACCCGTTCTTATATGTATTGTTCGCCTCCTTGAGCGATCCGGGAGAGTTAATCCGAACGCGGGGACTGATCTTTTATCCTCAAGGCTTCAGCTTAGAGGCATATCGTCTCGTGTTTGCGAATCCTATGATAATGGTAGGCTACGCCAATACTTTATTCTACGTGGTAGTGGGTACGACTATCAATCTATTAATGACATCCTTCGGAGCTTATGCCCTATCACGACGAACGATCATGTTGAAAAATCCAATTATGATGCTGATCGTGTTTACGATGTTTTTCAGCGGCGGACTGATTCCAAATTATTTGCTAGTGAGCGAGCTGGGAATGTTGAATACGAGATGGGCCCTGATTATTCCGGGAGCGATCAGTACCTATAACCTCATTATTATGCGTACGTCCTTTCAAGGAATTCCCGCAAGCCTCGAGGAATCTGCCAAAATAGATGGAGCGAACGACTTTACTATTTTGTTCCGTATCATTCTTCCTCTTTCCTTGCCGATTGTGTCGGTTATGATCCTGTTCTACGGGGTCAGTCATTGGAATGCCTGGTTCAATGCCCTTCTTTACTTGCGTGACCGTGATTTGTACCCGCTTCAGCTTGTGTTGAGGGAAATTCTGATCACTAACAGCACGGATTCGATGACCACTGGGGCCAGCGATATAGATAAGGCGCTCATCTCGGAAACGATCAAATATGCGGCTATTATAGTTGCGACCGTTCCGGTGCTGTTCTTGTATCCTTTCTTGCAAAAATATTTTGTCAAAGGAGTTATGATTGGAGCGGTTAAGGAGTAGCGAGAGCATGAAGTCATTTTACTCTTGTAGATGAGGTTAGTACAAAAATATGCATACTTTCGCATAGAATGGTCATTTACAATATGCCGCATGAGCACTATCATACAAGTCAGAGACCTGTACAATCTAAGGAGGCGCTTAACTTATATGATGCAATGCGGCATGTCTGAAGTTGTTGTCACTCCCCCTCTCGGAAGCTCAATCCCAGGATATCTGGAGGAGAGAAAATCGACCCATATCATCGATGAACTGTATGCCAAAGCGATCGTGATACATAACGGAGAAGTTGCCCTGGCACTTGTGGTTATCGATGCCCTGTATTTGAGACAAATTGAGGTGGAACGAATCCGTCATCGGATTCAGCAGTTTGTGCCCATTACGCCGGATCGGGTCATGATATCGGCCACCCACACCCACACGGGACCTCCAGTTCGTCCGGGGTTTGATGACAGTTTGAATCAATCGTATCTCGATTACATGGTAGAACGGACAGCGGATGCTGTAATACAGGCGTATGGATTAATGAAGCCTGCACGAATCGGATGCGGCCGAGGCTTTGAGAACGATATCGCCTTTAATCGCCGATTCTTCATGAAGGACGGCAGCGTTAAGACGAATCCAGGCTTTCTGAATCCTGACCTTGACCGGCCAACTGGACCTACCGATCCAGAGGTGATGGTGGTTCGAATTGACGATGAAACGGGTAATCCGATCGGTGTCATTACGAATTTCGCATGCCACACGGACACGGTTGGAGGAAAGGGAATAAGCGGGGACTTCCCAGGTGAGCTTAGCCGGAGGCTGAAAAACGCATTGGGCCAACAAGTTATCAGCCTATTCGTACTAGGCGCTTGCGGCAACATTAATCATCTTGATTTCACTAAGCCGAAGACTTCAATCCAGAAAGGCCATACGAACAAAATGGGGCGCATACTGGCAGGAGAGGTGCTCAGGGTAAGGGAGAAAATATCGCCAGCAGAAGTAGAGGCTGAGCTTAGTCAATCGGCTCTGCAATCCTTCTTTCCTATTGAATACCGCAGGCCTACCCAACAGGAATCTGAAGATGCTAGACAGCTTCTCGCTTCCAACACGGATTCTTGGAGTGACCGTTTTTTTGCCGAGCAGCTTCTAAGGGTGAATGATAATCCGCAAGATATCGCTCAGATTGAAGTGCAAGCGTTCAGAATCGGAGATCTGGCCATTGTCGGGCTTCCTGGTGAGATCTTCGTTGAATTCGGCCTTAAGCTTAAGGAAGACTCCCCTTTTCCTTATACTATAGTTAATACTTTGTGCAATAGTTCAACATTAGGTTATGTTTGCACACGGGAAGCTTATGAGCAAGGCGGGTATGAGCCCAAGCTTCGCAACATTCATCGCAACCCTCCAGGCGCTGGGGATTTGTTCATAGAGCATGCCTCTCGGCTACTGAAGGAAATGGAGATATAGTTCGAGTTGAAGCTCCAGACTTGCGACAAACGCCGTTTTATAACGAGGAATCAGTGCGCGGGTTATAGAAAGCTTGATCCATTTTTAATCGTTTGCGAAACTGCCCTGGTCTGGAAAGATGACGTTCGGACACACTTAGATACTCCGCAATATCGCGCAGTGTTAACGGACGTGACAGGTTATCTCGGATGTAGTGCTTTGCTTGCTGTAAAAGGATTGCGGGCCCTTGTTTGACAGATGATCTTTGTTCGTTGTGGCCGAAAAGGGTGAGAAAGGAGAGCAGCAGGGAGTAAGCAACCGGTTGTATCGCCGCAACAGGCAAGTTCCCCATTCCATTAGCTTGTATTAATAAAGTTCTCCAAAGGAATGCTGTAGCCGTATGATTTCCGTCTGGGACCCATGCTTCCCCATGGGAGGCAAGAGTACGAAAGGATTCGATTGTGCTATACACGAAGGAACGTGCTCTTTCAATATAAAGATGCAAGTGATTTTCCAACAAAGAATCAGCATTTTGATTGGGGTATGGGTCAAATGATTTGCGGGATAAATCCCAACTTCGACAAAGTAAGGCCTAACTACAGCATCGTTTAAATATAAAAAGGGAGTAAAATCCACGTTTAAAAGGCTATCGCGTTGCGATTAGCCTTTTTGTGTTTATTAGTAAGAAGGGGGAGTGTTTCGACAAGTTCCCCCAAAAAACGAAAGTGCCGTTCGAATACATTTGTACGGCACATTTAATAAATACAAAAGGGGATAAATATGAGCCTACAACAGTCATCTCAAAGTTTACCGAGACCAAGTTGGGGCAGCCGATTCTCCGGTGCATTTAGCAGGCTGGCCCGATTCCGAGTCTTATTCCGCTGGATTATTGTGGTCTTGCTTATAGGAATGGCAATCGGAATAGCAGCCGGAGTTTCCTGGGTGCGATCCCTGGATATTAACAAGCTCTCGGTACCGGTATTAGCGCCTACTCAATTAATGGATCTGCACGGTCAAGCATCATCTGAGCTTTCCTCCGTAAAGGTTGAACGGGTGACGATTGACCAGATTCCGCTGCATATGCGTCAGGCGATTGTTGCAGTAGAAGACAAACGATTCTATGACCATAGCGGGGTGGACGCGTTCGGAATTGTTCGCGCCGCTGTTCGTAATGTCCGTGAGGGCAGCACAGCGCAGGGCGGGAGTACGATCACCCAGCAGCTTGCGAAGAATGTGTTTCTGACCGATGATAAGACCTTTTCAAGAAAACTGACGGAAGCGGGTTATGCGTTCAAGATCGAGTCGTCGTACGATAAAGATCAAATTCTTGAAATGTACTTGAACCAAATCTATTTCGGAGAAGGACAATGGGGGATTCAGAAGGCATCGAGGCGTTATTTTGGCAAAGACACGAAGGACTTGACGCTAGCAGAGAGTGCGTTACTCGCAGCGCTGCCCAAAGCTCCCACCCGATACTCCCCGCTCCGGAACAAAGAGTTGGCATTAGAGCGTCGGAATCTGGTGCTAGGGGTTATGCGTGAGGAAAACTTCATCTCAGAAATGGATTACAACCAAGCCAAGATGGAACCGATTCAGGTGCTGGTCGAGAAACCGCAAGATGATAATAGCTTACTTGGTAAATTTGCCTCATATAACGATGCCGTTGTAGACGAAGCGATTAAATTGTATGGTTTCACCGAACGGCAACTGCTGGCAGGCAATCTTCGCATCTATACGCAATTGGATCCTGTCGTGCAACAGGCAATGGAGACAGCGTATCAGAACGAAAGTCTGTTCCCTCCAAGTGCACAAGATCAATTAATTCAGAGCGGAGCCGTTCTGATCGATCCTAGAACAGGCGGCATCCGCGGTGTGGTAGGACAGAGAGGGGAACATGTTTTTCGCGGCTTCAGTTACGCTACCCATCTGGAGCGGCAGCCTGGGTCAACCTTTAAGCCGATCATGGTCTATGCGCCTGCATTGGAAAAGGGATATACTCCAGAAACGATGCTTTACGATGGTCCATTGGACATTAACGGCTATAAGCCTCAGAACTGGGATCATCGGAATCGGGGACAGGTATCGCTCCGCGACGCCATTATTAAATCCTGGAATATTCCGCCCGTGTGGTTATTGAATGAGATTGGCTTAAATACAGGGAAAACCTTTGTGAAGAAACTCGGGATCCCGCTTGAAAAAGAAGACCACAATCTGGGTATGGCCTTGGGGGGCCTGTCGAAAGGCGTATCGCCGCTTCAGATGGCCCAGGCCTACAGTGTATTTCCGAATCGAGGAACAGTCATACCTGCCCATACGATAGTGAAGATTACGACAGCGGACGGTAAGGTGTTAGCTGAAGCTAAGCATCAGCCTCAAAAGGTTATGTCTGAGGAGAACGCTTATAAGATGACCGAGATGCTGACTGCAGTAGTCGCTGAGGGAACCGGAACCAGAGCAGCTATGGACCGGCCGTTGGCAGGTAAGACAGGGACAACTCAGCTTCCTGATGATCCGCAATTCAAAGGAATTGACGGATCCAAGGATGCGTGGTTTGTAGGTTATACGCCGGAGTTGGTCGGTGCGGTGTGGCTCGGTTATGACCAGACAGACAGTCAGCATTATTTATCGACTTCAGGCGGGCAAGCTCCGGCCTACATTTTCAAAGAAATGATGAGCTTGGCCTTGAAGGATGTTCCCGCCTCCGCGTTTACTGTTCCGGAAAGCATAATGCTGGCTCAGCAAGCGGCCCTCCTTGCAGCGCAGCAGGAAGAGCGTAAGAAACAGGAAGAGAACAAGAAGAAGGAAGAGAATCGGAAGAAGGAAGATAAAAAGAGATTCGAAGAGCTTAACGAAGAGCGTAAAAGGCTGGAAGAGCGTATGAAGGAAGAAGCCCGTAAGCGGATTGAAGAGCTTAAGAAGCAAGAGGAACGAAGAAAAAAAGACGATCGCAAGAGAAACGATTACGATGATTAACTCTATAACTTAAAAAGAAACCTCTGGAAGATGAAGATTCCAGAGGTTTTTACTACTCCTTAACGGACCCAACCACTAAGCCTTTGACGAAATACTTCTGCAGGAATGGGTACACGATCAAGATCGGCAGGGCTCCGATGAAGATTTGTGCAGCTTTTACGGTATTGTTGGAGATGTTCTCCAGCTCGCGCCCCAAGGAAGACAACTGTGTAGAATCAAGCTGTATCAGAATGGTCTGCAGAAACGTGGCCAGCGGATATTTCTCAATGTTGTTCAAATAGATCAACCCATCGAACCAGGAATTCCAATGCCCGACCATTTTGAATAAAGAAAGGGTAGCGATAGCAGGCAACGATAGCGGAAGATAGATGAGAGTGAGAATTTTCAGTTGCCCCGCTCCATCGATCAGAGCCGCTTCTTCCAAGGCATGTGGTATACTACGGAAGAAATTCAGCAGCAGGACCAGCAACCAAACATCGATTGTACCCGGTAAAATTAGAGCCCACATGGAGTTCATAAGACCGAGCTTCTGAATTACAATATAGGTTGGGACGAGTCCTCCGCTGATCAATAGTGTGACTACGAAAAACCAGGAGTACCATGTACGGCTGCGAAATATACCAGAATCCTTCGACAGCGGATAAGCCGCGAGAAAAATTACGATCATAGCGACAGCGGTGCCAAGAACGGTCCGTTGTACGGAAATCCACAAGGAGTTAAGGAAATTTTGATTGGACAACGTTTTCTTATAGGCATCCAAAGTAAAGTCAATGGGAATAAGTCCAACCAGATTGGCATTGGCTGGCGCACGCCCGCTGAAGGAGACTGCCAAAGTGTGAATAAGCGGCAGTACGCACAGGAAGGCGATAAGTGCGAGCACAACGTAGTTGAAATAAGTGAATATTCGATAGGATAACGTTTTGTGGTACAAGGGTGCGCCTCCTTAATCTAGAAAATCCGATAATTAGCTGTCTTGAGAGCGACTCGATACACGGAGAGAATCAGAATACAGCTTACGACTGATTTGAATAAACCTATTGCAGTAGCGAAGCTAAGCTTTTGTCCGAGAATCCCTACTCGGTACACATATGTGTCTATAATGTCTCCCTTATCGTAGACAAGAGGATTATACAAATTATAGATTTGATCGAAGCCGGCACTGAGAATGCTGCTAAGCGATAAAGTGGCGCATACTGTCATGATGGGGACGAGCCCGGGCAGCGTAATATGCATCGTTTGTTTCCAACGGGTAGCGCCGTCAACTTCAGCAGCTTCATATAACTCCGGATTGATACCTGCCAGGGAAGCCAAATAAATAATCGTGCTGAATCCGAATTCTTTCCACACCTCACTTGTGACGACCGTGAATCGGAACCAGTCACCGTTACCGAGGAAGAAGACGGGAGAAATGCCGAACCAGTCCACCAACACCCGATTGACCAGTCCGCCCTGAGGGGATAACAGATCTACCAGAATGGCTCCAAGAATAACCCAGGACAAAAAGTGGGGCAAATAAACAAGGGTTTGCACTAGTCGTTTGAATGCCATTTTACGTACTTCATTTAGCATTAGAGCGAAGACAACTGGAACGATAATCATTAAGATGATTTTCATCGACGCAATCAAAAGAGTGTTCCAGATCACTTGCAGGCTGTCCGCCCGATCGAACATTAATCGAAAATGCTTCAGTCCCACCCAATCCGATCCGCTGATTCCCAGATAAGGCTTGTAATCCTGGAACGCAATGACGACCCCGAACATCGGCAAATAATGGAATAATAAGGCAAGAATAACGGCGGGCAGAAGCATCAGATGGAAGGGCCATGTTCGGTGCAATCTGTATAGCAGCTTCTTTTTCACTCTTGGTTCGAGCGCTGTCCCCGTATGTGTTGTAGACTTCATTTGGTACACCTCTCTCTAGGACGCATTGGCTGACGACAACATTCTAGCATAGCGGGAGGTGCGGCAATATACCGTTTTCTTAACACGGGATGATGTTTTATAAAGACGATGTGAAGAACAGGATGGAATGTTAATAATGCAACATGGAGAGTTAACAATGTGTTATTTCCCTGGTCTGATGAATCCTTTACGATTTGAGTGTAAGTCAACAATACAAGTTCAGGGGGAGAGCACGTGCGTTTAAAAACGAAGAGATTAATAGTGGCAACCCTAACCGTTGCATTGGCAGGGACATCGATCGGCTGCTCGTCAGACAGCGGCAGCGGGAAGACAGAGGCATCACCAACTCCAAATGTGGTGAACGGAAAATTCGACCCGCCCGTAACGATTACAACCGTAAGAGGAGTACCGAGTGCAGCTACATTCAAGAATGGTGAGACAATCGAGGACAACGTACACACTCGGTGGGCGAAAGAAACACTCGGGATTGAGATCAAGAGCTTATGGTCAGTCGTCAATACGAACAGCGCTTACGACACGAAGCTTAAGCTTGCTCTTTCTGCCAATGAGCCAATGCCCGATATCGTACATGCTACAGGAGAAATGGCAAGGCTGTTGATCGAGTCAGGCCGCTTCCAGGAAGCAGGGCCTTTGTTCGATAAGTACGCCAGTGACACGTGGAAAAAAGCTATGAATGAGGACCCAACTGTATGGTATGAGTTCTCCAGGGATGGGAAACGTTACGGTATTCCTGCTCTCGACTATGACTATAACAATGATCCGGTCATGTGGGTTCGAGACGACTGGATGAAGAAGCTGAACTTGCAGCAGCCGAAGACGATCGACGAGTACGAGAAAGTACTCGATGCGTTCACGAATCAGGATCCGGATGGAGATGGGCAGAAGAACACCTTTGGCCTATCAGTCGGCTTTAAGAAGTCATATGGCAATCACTTTGGAGTAAGCTGGCTCTTCGGAGCATACGGTTCCATACCAGGAGCTTGGTTGAAGGGCGCCGACGGAAGTCTTGTCTACGGTTCTGTGCAGCCAGGTGTCAAGGAAGGGTTAGCCAAGCTTAAGAGCTGGGTAGCAAAAGGCTATATTCCGATGGAAGCGCCGGTCTGGGATGAAGCTAAGGCCGGTTCCTATGTATCCGCAGGCAGAGCGGGAAGTTTCACAGGTCCATATTGGTCTGAGGCTTGGCCGATGGGTGACTTAACCAAGAACAATCCGAGTGCAGAGCTTGCGACGTACCAGCTGCCTGTAGGGGCTAATGGCAAGAGTATGCATTTTGCAACACATCCTTATGCTGGAGCCATCTTCATTAATAAAGAAATGAAGAACCCGGAAGTTTTCTTCAAATATGGTAATTTCCTGTTCGACAACATTGCGGATCCTAAAGCAGGCAGCGAATATGAGAACGGTTGGTCCAAAGGATACGATTGGGACATTGTGGACGGGAAGGTGACCACAGACCTCAAAAAAATTCCGGGCGGCGGCGTTCGGGTGTTCTTCTACAGCTTACTGATGAGTCAGGGACCAAGAATTCCATCACAGAACATTCAGGCGCTCGTTAACCTGGCCAAGAATGGCAAGCCTCAGACGCCTTATGAGCAATATTGGTCGCAGCTGGCCCCACCGATTGAGATCAAGTCCTCGAGCAATGTATGGAACCAACGTCAAAACCGGGTCATGAACGCTTTCACAGGCGGGTCTACAACGACGATGATGGACAAAGGCGACTACTTGAACAAGCTGGAGATGGAAGTGTTCAGTAAAATTGTTTTCGGGAATGAGCCGATTGAGGCCTACGATAAGTTCTTAACAGATTGGAAAGCGCAAGGCGGCGATGCCATCACCAAGGAAGTGAACGAGTGGTACAAGAGCGTTACCAAAAAATAGCATAACGGCAAAGGGGACTTCGTCAAGACGAGAAGCCCCCTTTGTTCAGCCTTTTATTCTTGTCACGGCAGGAATCTGCCCCCTCACGAAGAAGGCTATATGGGCATCAGGTTGTAGAACATCGTGAGGAAAGGTGAGAGCGTATGGACAAGAAGGTTACGATCTTTACCAAAATCGTCATTATGATTATGGGCGTGCTTGTGCCTGTCGTCTTAATTTTCGCTATATCGAATCAGACAGCGGTCGTGGTCATTGAAGAAGAAATGAAGAAAAACAACGTGAATCAGCTGCGGTTTCTTCATCAACAGATGGAGGAGAAGATCGAGCAAATCTCGATTAACTCGATCGCCATGTCGAATGACGCAGCGGTACGAGAGCTGGAGTTCCAGTATCAATCGGGCTTGAACTTCGATCGTCAGCGGCTGATGCGGATGATTCTGGACAATATCACCTTGCAATCTGGCATTAATGGTTGGATGACGGATATTACGGTCTACTCGCGATTAACCAAAGAAATCATCTCCACTTCCAATTCTACCTTCGATTTCAATGATGGGAATCTTGTGAGTGAGATCACCAAGGGGTGGCATTATTCCGACCAAGTGAATGGGAGGGCCAAGGACCCGGAGTTCGTGTGGTATTCGGTGCATCCGATAACAGCTTTTGAGAATCCGTCGGCTGCCAAGTTAATTATTAAAACTACGTTTCTGCCTTATTACTTACAAAATATGTTAGATCAATACAAGGTGGATGGGCAAGGGGATCCTTTCATTTATCATCCTCAGTACGGCATTATCGCCAATCGGTCTTTGAATCGTACAAGCTCAGAGGACCTCATCAGACAGTTGAACAACCAGAAAATGGAGTCATCCCGAACTCATTTTGAAGTAGAGATGAATGGCAGGCAATCGCTAGCGAGCTACATTCAGATGGAAAGTCTCGGTTGGTATTTGGTAGACTCGGTGCCGATGGAAGAAATTTTGTCCCCTGTAACGAAAACCCGCAATTTGTTCTATGGCTCAACGATTCTTTTGCTGCTCCTTAGCGTATTGGCGTCGTATATGCTGTATCGCAATGTGCAAGTGCCTATTCTTGCTTTGATCCGGCATGTGCAGAGGATTAAGCGGGGTGATTATGCTTCCAGAGTTAAGCTGAACGGAGGAACAGAATTTGCTTATCTCTTCGACCGGTTTAACGAGATGACAGAGGAAATTCAAGATTTGCTTGGAAAAGTGGTAGTGGAACAGCTGCGCTCCCGAGAGGCAGTATTGAAACAGCTGCAATCGCAGATCAATCCCCATTTTCTGTACAATTGTCTATTCTTTATTAAAAATATGGCCCGAATGGGAGACGAAGAAGCCGTTGTTGCGATGTCTCTGAACTTGGGTGAGTATTTCCGCTATACGACCAGGCTGGGGAATCAGACCGCGACTCTGGCCGAAGAGCTCTCGGTCATCGTCAATTATCTTGAAATTCAGAACTTGCGCATGCGCAGAATCACCTATGATATTGATGTTCCCGAGGAGATGAAAAGGATTAGTATCCCCCGTCTGTTATTGCAGCCGCTGGTAGAGAATGCCATCTTGAATGGAATTGAGACTAAAGACGGGAAGGGCCATGTTCGGATCTATGGGGAAATCGAGAATGGAGAGTATCGTCTCTATGTTGAGGATAATGGTTTAGGTATGGATCCTGAGAGGCTCGCTTCGGTACAGCTTGCAGTAAACCGGAATGAGAACGAGGGGGAAGGCGGTTTCGGATTCGGTCTGTGGAATGTGAACCAACGAATTAAGTTGACCTTTGGAAATGGGACGGGTCTTTTCTTCTCACATGGGAAGGAAGGCGGCGTTCGGGCTATGATCGTAATGCGTATCGGAGAGGAGGAAAAGTCCAATGTTTCAACTGTTAATCGTGGATGATGAGCCTTCGGTTGTAGATGCTCTTGCACATACTTTCCCTTGGTCTGACTATGACATCGAAGAGGTATTATGCGCCTATTCGGGGCGGGAAGCGCTGGAGTTAGTCAAACGACATGTAATCGACATTGTGATTACCGATATCCGAATGCCTGGTATGGACGGGATTCAATTGATCGAACAAATTCGTAAATTCTCAAGGCAGACAGAGATTATCCTGTTGACAGGTTATGCAGAGTTCGACTATGCCAAACGTGCCCTCCAACTGAACGCATCTGACTATTTATTGAAGCCGGTAAGCGATGAGAGCTTGACCGAATCCATCGCAAAAGTGATTCGGAAGCTGAAAGTGGAATGGGAGGAAGCAGCCTCCTTTCAAAGAACAACTCAGTTGTTGAAGGAGCATCAGCCTGCACTGAAAGCAGAATACCTGGCTAATCTTCTTGAAGGGGGCAGGTTGGATGCCAAAGACAGTTTACCGCTTATCGATGCCCCTTTCACAATTGGTGATCCGGTCGTTCCTGTACTGATTCGGCTGGAAGGTCATTTCTCCCAATACAATCACCGTGATCGATTGCTGATGGAATATTCGATTCTGAACATGGCTGAAGAAACACTCGGTCTGTACTTTGAGCTTTGGTCCTGCAGGGATCGATATGATTATTTGTTTCTGGCATTGATGTTAAAGGAAAGTGAAGCGGCAGAGGACGGCAATGAGCTGCTGCCCCGGCTATGCAGTCAGCTTCAATCTAATGTTCTGCGGTACTTGCAGGGGGACATCTCCATTGTTATTGGGAATAGACTTGCCTTTCCTGATGAATTATCAGCAGGTTATCAATCCACCGTCAAAACGATGCGCCGCCGAATCGGCAAAGATGTCGGTCTGCTCATGAACGTGAATGATCCTGTTGAGGAGCAGTATATCCCAACTTTAAAGACGCTGCACGAGCCACCATCGATTATACATTTGTTTGAAGCTGGTCGATGGGAAGAAGCAGGTCTGAAGCTTGCCTCCGTGTCGGATGAGCTAGATCACGCCTGGAATGATTCCCCGGAACTGTTAGCGGAGATGTATCACACGCTCGCATCTGCCTGCTATCGATACGCACACGTTAATGGGGAGACACTCGCCCAGTTGTTTGAACGAATTGGAGAGAAAGACGGGATCCCTGAGCTCAGTACGCTGCTTTCTGTCAAGCGGATGAAGGAATGGGCAGTCGGTTTATGCGTGAAGCTTGCCAGCGGGAACACAGAGGAAATTCGCCATTCCAGGACATTCGTAGTGAATCAGGTCAAAGATTATATTCACGATCATCTATCGGAAGACGTATCCCTTCATATTCTTGCCGATCAGGTGAATCTTCATCCCGTTTATTTGTCCAAAGTATTCAAGCTGGAGACCAAGGAAGGGATTAAGGATTATTTGCACCGAGTAAGGATGGAGAAAGCGGTTCATTTGCTTAAAAACAGCGAGCTTAGAATTTATGAAATCACAACAGAGGTCGGCTATCTGAACACTCCTTATTTCATTAAGGTGTTCAAGAAGGAATTTGTCATGACACCACAGGAATTCCGCGACAATCAAGCTGCTCATAAAGGATGATTTTTTCCAAAAGAACGGGAGGCAATGTTAATGGTTGATATACAAATAAAGCTTGGTGAACCCGCTGGAACTATAAAAGCACTTCACGGCGTGAACAACGGGCCGGTCTGTTACGGTTCCCTTATCGATGTGTCGGATTACTTCCGTGAAGCGGAAATTCCACTCGTTCGTATTCATGATCCGAATTGGCCTCATGCTTGGGAGGTAGACATCCACACCATATTTCCGGATTTCAGTAAGGATGCGGCGGACCCGGCCAACTATGATTTCTCGCGAACCGATGAGTATCTCCAGACCATATTGGAAACTGGAGCGAAGATCGTATACCGTCTTGGCGAAAGCATCGAACATACGAAGAAGAAATATTATGTGCACCCTCCTGAGGACTATGAGAAATGGACGCAAATTTGTGTGAATATTATTCGTCATTATAATGATGGCTGGGCGGACGGCTTCAACTATAATATTGACTATTGGGAAGTGTGGAATGAACCGGATCTGGATGAGCGGATGTGGTCGGGTACTCCATTACAGCTCTACGAATTGTATGAAGCAACGGTTACTGCCATCAAAGCGTACAATTCAAATCTCAAAGTAGGTGGCTATGCGGCGGCGAGGCCAAAGCTGCCCTTCCTGACTGGCTTTCTGGATTATTGCCAAGAGAGAAGCTTGCCGATTGATTTCTTCACCTGGCACACATATACAGCCGATCCATATAAAATTGTCGAGCATGCGCACCACGTCAGATCTGAGCTCGATCTACGCGGTTATACGGCTACCGAGAGCCATCTGAACGAGTGGAATTACCTCGAGTCTGATTTCACGAAGATATGGGCGAGAGGCAATGAATATGTGCGCAAGAGCAACTTCGATCGGCAAAAGAATGCAGTCGGAGCGGCCTACACCGCTACCGTGCTGACCTTGCTTCAAGATTGTCCGGTCGACGCGGCCAACTATTACGACGGGCAGCCAACAGCCTTGTTCTGCGGTCTCTTCGATTATCATGGTGTTCCGCAGAAGACGTACTACACCTTCAAAGCATTCCAACGGATGACGAAGCATGCGTCGCGAGTAAAAACGATCGTGGACGAGAAAGCGTCCAAGGTTGCGTGCCTGGCCGGCTTGAACGAAGCCGGCGGCGGTGCTGCGCTGATCAGCAGCTACGGCGGCAATGCGCGTCTGCACTCCATTGCCTTCGATGGACAGGAAACCTCTATCGAGCTTCGCATCTATACGGTAGATGATGATCACCGTCTTGATCTGCGGGAGAAGCGCATAGTTGCAGCAGGGCAAGATACAAGCTATTTTCTTCCCTCCCACAGTGTGACTCTGCTCGAGTGGTCGAAAGTGAAAGAGTAGGATCAAGAAGGAGCAGAGCATAGTCGTATGCATCTGCTCCTTATGTGTTTGAGCAGAGTTATTTGAATAGATTTGTTGATCGGGCTCTGAATGGTTCCTTTGAAAAGGAACTACGCAGGGTTTTTCTATTAAGTATATGACTCTACTTTCATAGTAATATTTTTCCACTTGCAAACCATAGGTTGTCCGTGTTACATTTGTATTCCGGCCGAGAGAGATACACGCCGGGAACGAGATTGTTCCTTGAAAACTGAACAACGAACGTGCAAGTTTTAACGGCCATATGGCCAAAAA
>FWWL01001024.1_pt1 | contig 70339 bp, 59 predicted proteins | sample 2228331 | NCBI WGS metagenome assembly FWWL01 (sample SAMEA103939775, study PRJEB20133) | metagenome
CGTAATCATATTGGCTGTGCTATTCTGGTTTGGTTGCGCTTGAAGCACGTAGCTGTCGAGACTGCCCGCACCATTTATCAAGTTAAGCGTAGTTGGTTGGACGAGTACATGCGTCAACAATTACGTGCTCCTGCTATCAAGATGGTGCTTGCGTAAGTCCTAAATGTGTGAAAGATCTCTCGTTATCGTTTGCTTCTGATTTCGGCTGGCTAACCCGTGATTATACGGAACCCGTATAATCCTCCGCATAGGGTGCTTTTACGGAAACATTCCGTATAACACCCTCCCCCGTTTCACGGACATCACCTGGTTACAATTCCATTCTAGATAAGCCTCAATCTTGTCAAGTTCCCCAGGCGCGTATGGTATAATAACTGTTCAGGTTGGTCAAAGGAGTGTTAGTATGCGATCCTGGTGGCGCTGGTTGATGGGTTTCGGTTTTGTCCTGGCGTTGGTGCTGATGCTGCCCCGCCCCGTGCGTGCGGGCAGTATTCCTGATCCGGCAGCGGACCTGTTCTCTGCGGACACGTCTGGTGATTACCTGTGCCCGCGGGAGTGGGCGCGCCGCGCGCCGCGGGCGTGCCCGCCCTTTGGCCCCGGTACCACCGCTTTGAAGCAGGCTTACCTGCTGCGCATCATCCGCGATCCGGATACTCAACTCAAGCTCGTGGACGTGGATTACGGCAAGATCAGCCCCTTCACCTTTGCTTACGTGCGCAACCTGCCGGCGAACGTTTACAGCAGCCCGGAAGCCGCGGCTGCCGGAGAAGCCCCGGTGAAAGTCTTCCTCACCGGCATGAACTGGGTCTCCCTGCGCGGCAGCACCGAATACAGCGGCACCACCTGGTACGAAATCAACCCCAAGCAGTACGTGGAAGCGTCGCACATTGCCATTGGCGGGCCCTCGCGCTTTCACGGCGTGGCCCTGGCCGAACAGCCACGCTTCCCCTTCGCCTGGATCATCCGCAACGTGAACCCCTCCCACACCCCGGCGGGATGGGTCAACTATTGGGTGCTCTATCGCCGCTATGACCTGGTACAGCTCTTTGCCCAGGAAGAAGTGAACGGCGAAATCTGGTACATGGTCGCGCCCGATCAGTGGATCCCGCAAAACACCGTCGCCCGCGTAGACGTGGATCCGCCGCCGCCCGGCGTGCCCAGGGACGCCAAATGGATCGAAGTCAACACCTACGAACAGACCCTGGCCGCTTACGAGGGTGAGCGCATGGTCTACGCCACCCTCACCTCGACCGGCAGCCGGCGCCACTTCACCCCGTCGGGCCTCTATCGCATCTGGTCCAAGCTGCGCAGTACCCCCATGTCCAGCAAGGATGTGGGGCCGGATAACCCCCTGTGGTTCTACCTGGAGGATGTGGAGTGGACGCAGTACTTCTACGGCGCCTACGCGCTGCACGCCGCCTACTGGCACGATGACTTCGGCTTCATCCGCAGCCATGGCTGCGTGAATATCCCCCTTTATGACGCCAAATGGCTCTACCAGTGGACCGAGCCGCAGATTGGCGAAAACCAGAACTTCACCGCCCAGGAGGGCGTGGGGACCTACATCTGGGTGCATTACACCCCGCCCGTGCCCACCGGCAAGCCTGATCCGTACCTGACCCAGAGCTACAATCGCGGCTTCGTGGGAGGCCCTTAAATGCTCGCTCCCGAAACGCGCGCCTGGCTTGAAGCGCGGCGCGAGGGCTTGCAGCAGGCCCTGCTGAGCTGGTTCCGTACCAACGCGCGCGATTTGCCCTGGCGTCACGCGCGCACCCCTTACCGCGTCTGGGTCGCAGAAATTATGCTCCAGCAGACCCAGGTCGAAACGGTGCGCCCCTACTACGAGCGCTTCATGGGGCGCTTCCCCACCCTGGAAGCGCTGGCCCAGGCCCGGCTGGAGGATGTGCTCCAGCTTTGGGAGGGGCTGGGCTACTATCGGCGCGCGCAAGCCCTGCACCGTGCCGCCCAGCTCATCATGGACCGCCACGGTGGCGCCCTTCCCGCCGACCTGCAGGCCTTGCGCAGGCTCCCCGGCATTGGCAGCTACACGGCAGGCGCTATTGCCAGTCTGGCTTTTGGGATCGCGGCCCCGGCAGTGGATGGGAACGTGCGGCGTGTGCTGGCGCGTTTGCTGGCGCAGGCAGAGATGGACAGCGCCGCCGCTGAGGAGGCGGTGCGCCTGCTCCTGCCACCCACGGAAGCGGGCGCTTTCAACGAGGCCCTCATGGAGCTGGGAGCGCTCATCTGCCGCCCACGTGAAGCGCGTTGCGCCGCGTGCCCCTGGCAGTCCTTCTGCCAGGCGGCAGCCAGCGGCCAGCCGGAGGCCTATCCGCAGGCGCGGCGCGCCCCGTCCCTGCCCCATTACGACGTGGTCGCCGCGGTGACCCAACGCGAGGATGGGCGTTTCCTGGTGGCGCAGCGCCCCTTGCACGCCATGTTGGGCGGATTGTGGGAATTCCCCGGCGGCAAGTGTGAAGCGGGCGAGAGCCTGCCCGCCGCCTTGCAGCGTGAGTTACGTGAGGAATTGGATATCGAGGTCGCGGTGGGGGAACGCCTGGTCGTCGTGCCGCACGCCTACACCCATTTCCGCATCACCCTGCATGCCTTTCGCTGCCAGCTTGTGCGCGGGGAGCCGCGCTGCCTGGCCTGCGCGGATTGGCGCTGGGCTACCCTGGACGAGCTCCACACGCTCCCCATGGCCGTCACCGATCGGCGCATCGTGCGCGTCATCGTCAAGCAGAGTTCAGGCGCCTGACCCCCGCGACGTCCTGGCGTCGTTCAAGGCAGGGGCGCCCCGTTCCCCTCGCGCAGTACACGCAGCATGTCGTGATGGAATACCCCGTTGCTGGCCACCATCTCCGCGCCGGAGAGCAGGCGGCGCGTGTCGCTCACGCCCGCAAAATCCGTGCACACCCCGCCCGCCTCACGGACCAGCAGGATGCCGGCAGCCACATCCCAGGGCTTGAGCCGTAGCTCCCAATAGCCATCCAGCCGCCCCGCCGCGATGTAGGCCAGATCGAGACAGGCCGAACCGGTGCGGCGCAGGCCCTGACTGCGCCGCAAGAAGGGGTCCACGCGCTGCGCGTTGTTGTCGAAGGCGGTGCGCCGATCGTAGGGGAAACCGGTCACCAGCAGGGCATCCGCCAGGCGCTGCCGCGTCCCCACGTGGATGGGGGCGCCGTTGCATGTCGCGCCGGCGCCGCGTCGCGCCGCGAAAGTCTCGTGGCGCAGCGGATCGTGCGTCACGCCCACCTGGACCTCGCCATCCACCACCAGCGCCAGCGAAACGCACACGTGCGGGAAATGATGCGCAAAGTTTACCGTGCCGTCCAGCGGATCCACCACCCACAGCGGCGCTTCCGTCTGCCAATCCTCGCCACCGCTCTCTTCCGCCAGGATGCGGTGCTCCGGGAAGGCGGCGCGCAAGCGCGCCAGGATCAGCGTCTCGGAGGCCAGATCCGCCTCTGTGACGGGATCCACCGCGCCTTTGTACTGCTCGTGGTTCGTGCGGCCAAAGTGAGACGCCACCACGGCGCCCGCCTCCTCGGCTATGGAGATAGCGACCGACAATACCGCAGTGTAATCCATCGCTTCGTGCGGCCCCCTTTCCTCAAATACTTTAAGGCTTGCCCCCCAGCGACCGCCACCAGCGCAGCCAGAAGGGTGCGGGGGTGGGCGTTGGGGAAGGGGTAAGGGTGGGATGGGGCGTCGGTATCGGTGTGGGAGGAGCCGTGGGGACCAGTGGGATGACGAGCACCTCGCCATCCTGCACCATGCCGCCGTGCTGACGTGCCCACTCGATGACGTACTGGTCGCTCTGGACGCGCGTCAGCTCCGCGATCAGCGTGGCCTGTTCCTGCGCCTGCGCTGTCAGCAACGGGATGATCGTCTCGCGCTCGCGTTGGAGGGTGCGTTGCAGGGTGTAGGCGCGCTGAAACGCTGATGCCGCCAGCAACAGCACCAGCAGTAACACCGCCCCCAGCACTATCAGCAGGCGCCGGATGGGCGCTATCGTCGGACCGGATGATGGACTCATGCTTTTTTGCTCCTGTTCATCGGTAAGTCTTCCAGCGGCCAATAGTAACACGAATCGACGAAATGACGAATGCCTGCGCGGCTTCGCGGCGGTCGGTTTAGTCCACCGTCAGGGTTTTGCTCAGGTTGCGCGGGAAGTCCGGATCGTAGCCGCGCGCCACGCTGAGCCGATAGGATAGCAGTTGCAGCGGCAGGATGGCCAGCAGCGGCGCGAACAGCGGCCCCGCCTGCGGCAGCACGATCACGTCGTGGGCGTTGGCGCGCAATGAGGCATTCTCTTCACCGATCGCCAGCGCCCGTCCGCTCCGGCAGCTCACCTCGTTGATGCCGCTGACTATGAGCGGCACGTCCTCCGGCCCGGCCACGAAAATGACCGGGTAGCCCTCCGATACGGCTGAAAGCGGCCCGTGTTTAAACTCGGTGGACAGCATTCCCTCGCAGTGGATGTAGGTGACTTCCTTGAGCTTCAGCGCGCCCTCCAGGGCGATCGGATAGGTTGCGCCGTAGCCCAGGCAGTACATGTCCTGCCACGGGAGGAGCGCTTCCTCCAGGGGCGTGACCTGCGGCATCACCTGGCGCAGGGTGGACTCGATCAGGTCGGGCAGGCGCTGCAGCGGCGCGGTGGGGTGGCCGCCCAGGCGCAGGGCCAGGTACAGGAACGTTATCACCTGGTTGACGAAGGTCTTGGTGGCCGGCACGCTGATTTCGTAGCCACAGGCCAGGGGCAGGTAGAGATCGCTGGTCACCATCAGCGTTGAGCCGATAACGTTGACCAGGCCCAGCACGCCCGCGCCGTGCTCCCGTGCCACCGCCACCGCGTTGAGCACGTCCTTGGTCTCACCGCTCTGGCTCACGAATACCCCCACATCCTCCGGCCCCAGCGTTGGCCCGTACTGCGGCGCGAACTGGGGCGCCAGGATGGGGATGGCAGGCCGTCCCGCCAGCCGCGCCAGGTACACCGCTCCCAGCAGGCAGGCGTGGTAGCTCGTCCCGCAGCCCACCAGGTACAGGTTGCGCGCCGCGCGCAGGCGCTCCAGGTAGGGCTGGACCGCATCCGAAGCCTCCAGCAGGCGCAACAGTTCCCCCGCCACTACCGGTTGCTCGTAAATCTCTTTCAGCATGAAGTGAGGGTAGCCGCCCTTCTGCGCCGCATCCATGGACTCGGTGACGATCTCCGGCGCGCGTTCGATGCGCGCGCCGGTGTCCACACGCCGTAGCTCCACGCCCTCAGTGGAAAGGATGGCGATCTCGCCGTCGTAGATGCGCAGGATGCGGCGCGTCAACGGCAGGATGGAAGGCAGGTCGGAGGAGACGCACGTCATGCCGTCGCCCAGGCCCAGCACCAGTCCGGAGCCTTTCTTGATGGCGTAGAGCTTTTCTTCGCTCGTGTTGCCGATGATGAAGGCGTAGTCGCCCTCGAGGTCCGCGTAGGCGCGGCGGATGGCTTCCACCATCGAGTAGCCGCGATCCACGTAACGCTCGACGGCGTGGACGCAGGACTCGCCATCGTTTTCGGAGCGCACCGTCATTCCCTCCGCCATGAACTGGCGCCGCAGCTCCACGTTGTTGACCACGTTCCCGTTGTGCGCGCCGACCAGATCGCCATCCGAATCGAAGTGGGGTTGCGCGTTCACCTGGGAAGGGACGCCGAACGTTGCCCAGCGGAGCTGTACGATGCCGCGTCGTCCCGTCATGCTGGCGAAGTTCAGGCGCGCCGCGACTTCATCCACCTTGCCCACGTCCTTGCGCAAATCCACCTGTCCATCCGCGTGGAACGTGGCGCAGCCCACCGAGTCATAGCCGCGGTACGAAAGCCGCCGCGCCGCGTCGGTCAACAATTCGCCCAGGGGACGTTCTTCCGCTACCACAATGCCGAAAATGCCGCACATGTCATGTTCCTTTGAGAGAGTCTGGAAAAAGATCTGCAAATCTGCAAAGAAAGTACCTGTCTTGTCTCATCGGTTAGCGGTTAAAACCGTCCTTGCCCGCAGACCGGCAACTTCGCCTTCCAGGACGGTCAATCGCTTAAGCAGGGTTTTTATTTCCAGTTGCGGCTTGACCATGGCGATATTTTAGCACATTCCCATAGAATGGGTAAGTAGCTCGACAATGGTAACTGTTCAGCGTTCTCCTCAGAATGTGGTATGATGTGAAGTATGACAAACGCACTCGAAGTATTGGGAACTGAAGTGGTGGTTTTGCGCGCTGAAAACGAGCGTCTGACCGCCGAAGTGGCGCGCCTCAAGGGCGCTTTGACCACTGCTCTCGAGCGGATCGTGGAATTGGAAAAGCCATCTAAGGCCCTGCCCGCGTTCGTGAAGCCGAATCGCCCGAAACCGGCAGGGGAAAAAGGTCCGCGCAAGAAGCGGGCGGCGGAGCACAATACCTCGCGGAAACGGGCGACGCCGACGCGCATCGAGCGACACGTCTTAGTCCGGTGTCCCGAGTGCCAGTACGAATTGCGGGGCGAGAGCGTGGACTACACGCGCGAAGTTATCGAGTTACCCGCGCCCCAGCCGGTCGAGGTGATTGAGCATCAGGTAGTGAAGCGGTGGTGTCCCTGTTGTGGGGTGTGGCGCAGTCCCCAGTTGGACTTAAGCGGGCAAGTCTTTGGGCAGGGGCGCATCGGGGTACGGATTGCTGCTTTAGGGGTCTACTTGCGGACCAAGCTGCGCCTGCCGGTCCGACAGATTCAGGAGCACCTGCAGACGCTTCACGGCCTGCACCTCAGCACTGGGGAGATTGTGGAACTGACCCATACGGTGCGCCGGGAGTTGCAGCCGGAGATGGACACCTTGCTGCAGGAGGTGCGAAGGAGTACAGTGGTGCATGGGGATGAGACTGGGTGGCGGGAGAACGGGCAAAACGGCTATATCTGGGGCTTCCTGGGGTACGCACCGCGGCCCGTGGCCTACTTTGGGTACCATAAAAGTCGAGCGAACAGCATTCCGCAGGGGATCTTGGGGTTGCACTTCCAGGGGCATCTCGTCAGCGACTTCTATGCCGCATACAACGTGATTCGCAGGCCGCATCAGCGGTGCTGGGTGCACCTCTTGCGCGACTTGCATGAACTGAAAGCCGCCCATGCGGAGAGACCCGACGTGTTGGCGTGGGCCAAGAGCCTGCGGGAGCTCTACGACGAGGGCAACACTTGGCTGAAAGAGCACCCGACACCGACAGATGCCGCGTGCCGTGCGCAGTATGACCGCGTGCTGGCGCGCGCCTGCGCCCTAGGCGAGCAGTACGCCTTGACGCATCATCCGTGCCGGGCGTTGGCGAAACGCCTCTTGCGCCATCAGGACGAATGGTTCCAGTATGTGCGGCATCCCGGCGTCCCCTCCAACAACAACCCGGCGGAGCGTGCTCTGCGCCCGCTGGTGATTATGCGCAAGATCAGCGGCGGCTCGCGCTCGGACGAAGGCTCGAAAACCCGGCTGACCCTGTTTAGTCTCGTCAGCACTTGGACCGCACGCGATCTTAATCCGTTCGTTCATTGCCTCACCCTTCTGCAGTCCCCCGTCGCTCCCCCCTAACTTCTTTACCCTAACGCTGAACAGTTACGATGAACGATACTGCCACCCGGTCAGGCTCGCCTCAATACAAGATTATGGTCGCCATCCGCGATGTAAGCGACTTGCAAACCCTATCGCCACTGGCGGCAGCATTGGCGCAAGTGCATGGTGGCAGCGTGCATGTGGTGACCGTTACCGATGCTCCCACAACCCCAGATTGGGCTTACCAATTGGAGCGGAACTGCAAGGGGCTGGTTTGCCGTTTCACACACCGCACCGGGCGTAACGTGGGCGCGCTGATTTTAGACGAAGTCCAGGCCAGTCGCCCTGATGTGTTGTTGTTAGGCTGGAGCGGTGCGACCGGCAAAGGGCGCTATCTTTTCGGGCGCGTGCTCGACCCGGTCATCCAAAAGTCGCCATGTGCGATCATGCTATTCAAGGGCCCCTTACCGGCAACGATCCAACGCATCCTTATTCCGGTAGCGGGCGGCAGCAACGCGCCGCAGGCTTTTGCCGTCGCAACAGCGTTGGCCCCGGCAGCCAGCATCACCGCGCTGTACGTCGCCGCCGATGAGAACGATGCCGCCAACGGGCCAACCCTGCTCCGTCAGCTCCAGGAGACATGGCAATGGCCCTCCCAGGTGACATTGCGCGTCGTTCAAGATGAGCAGCCAGCGCGGGCTATCATCGCCGCCGCGCGCGAGTACGACTTGCTCATCTTGGGTGCCGGACAACCCAGCGCCGCCAGTCGCTTTTTGTTCGGCGCCATCTCCCACCTGGTGTTGCAGCACAGCCCCATCCCGGTCCTGGTGCTACGCCGCGCCCTATCGCCATTGAACGCGATGACCCAGCGCCTCTGGTCCAACTGGTACGCATTGCTGCCTACGCTGACCGAGCAAGAGCGCAGTGAGGCTGAGCGCGTGTTGCGCCGCGGTGCGCGTCCCAGCATTGATTTCTTTGTGATGATTACGCTCGCGTCCGCCCTCGCCGCGCTGGGACTCCTGCTCAACAGCCCCGCGGTGATCATCGGCGCGATGCTTGTCGCTCCTCTGATGTCCGCTATCCTGGGACTGGGCTTGAGCCTCATTCTCGGCGACCTGCGTTTCCTCGGTCGAGCACTCGGCACCACCGTGCGAGGGGCGTTGCTGGCCATTGCCACCGGCTTCCTGGCGGGGCTAGTGATACCCGACGCCGCCCCCACCGCCGAGATTCTCAGCCGCGCTCATCCCACACTACTGGATCTGGGCGTGGCGCTCTTTGCAGGGGCGGCGGCGGCTTACGCCATCTGCCGTAAAGACGTCTCCGCCGCTATGGCAGGCGTAGCGATTGCGGCCGCTCTCGCACCACCGCTGACGACAGTGGGGCTGGGGTTGGTATTGCTCCGCTGGGATATCGCCGGGGGCGCGTTCCTGCTATTCCTGACCAATATGGTCGCCATCGCTGCTGCCAGCGGTTTGATGTTTTTGTGGTTGGGTTTCCAACCCCAGCTTGGGGATGTCGGACGCTGGCGCATCCTCCGGCGCGGTACGTGGAGCTTGATCATCGTGTTGCTGCTTCTGAGTTTGCCGTTGGGTTGGTTGACCTATCGCTCGGTGCGCGATAATCAAATGCAACGCACCATTGAAACAACTTTGCGCGCCGAGCTACCCTCGGTTGCATCATTGGAGCTGGTTTCATGGCAAATCATTCCGGCGAAGGAAGCGACACTGCACCTGGATGTGGTGCTGCGCGCTGAGGGGAGCCTGACGCACGCCGAAGTGCAACAGTACCAGCAGCGCGTCGCACAGCGTTTGCAGCGTCCGGTTGCGCTCACAGTGGTTCTGATACCCACCACCCGCTTACGGGCCTACATCCCACCCACACCCACGCCAACGCCCACTCCTATCCCTACCGGCGCGCCTACCGCTACCCCTACTCCCACCGTAACCCCCACCGCGACGCCTACACCGACGCCGACACTCACCCCCACGCCAACGCCGACGCCGACCGCTACCCCGCATGTGCGCGTGGTGCAAGGCGTCGGGCATGGTCCGACGGTCTATTACTCGCCCAATGGCTTATCGGTCGGACACCTCATCTCTGGCACCACCGTGCTGGTGTTGCAAGGGCCGGTGGCCATTGCGGGGGAGAACTGGTATCAGATTTACGATCCAATCTCCTGGCTGAGTGGCTGGCTCCCCGAACGCGATTTGCGCGCGCCCTGAGCGATAGCCGCCGCGCAACCTCGCGCCGCCCGTTATCAAGCCTGTTTTACGCTTTTGGCCATTTTCTACGTGCGGCTTGGGGTGGGCTGGCACAGCCTTTGTCCACCCGATGAATAGTTTTCCAACTACCGGTCGCGGCACCGGCGTACCCGTAAGCCGAAGGTGCAGGCAGTAACGCCCGGTTATAGCCGCAGAGCCGTTGTGGTACAACGGCTTTGCAGAGGCATTTCCAATCGTTATGGGTGAAAGTTGAACCTGTTTGATTTATCCTGCAGTTTTGACAAGCTTACCATGTTTTGAGGGAACCGATGGGGCGGGGCTTGTTGTCCCCGCCCCATCGGTTGGCTGTGGGGGTACGCGGTTTCTCTCTGTCAACGTCGGACCAGGGTCAGGGGCAGGTACACATAACGGTTGAAAACGATGGGAGACAGCGTGGCTTGCGCTTGCGTCGCTTCCTCCATCGCCTCCCACCAACCCTCTACCTGGATGGGGAGCGCCTCCACCCCCGGATTAACGCGCACCGTCAACGGCAGGGTCACTGCCGCCTCGCTTGCCATGCTGAGCTGCTCCCAGCGCAGGCGGTTGCCCGCCAGGAGTTGCGCACCGTCCGGCACGCCCACCGGCGTGACGCCAGCCGGCAGCGTCACCGTGATGACGACGCCGCTGGCGGGAAGCTCACTATCGTTGAGGACGTGCAAGGCGAGGGCCGCTTCCGCGCCCGGACGGAACCCCCCACTAATGGACGGCTCCAGGCGTGCAGGGGGCGGGGTCACACCCAGCCAACGCAGGCCGCGGCGCAATAAGGCCTGGCGCGCTGCCGCATCGCCCACCCCTTCCAGGCCAAAGGCAAGGTACAGGGCGCGGTAGGCTTCGGTTTCGATCGCCAGCCCGGCGCCCCCGTCGGGATAGGCCAGCACCGTTTGCGCCGCCCCGTCCGCCGCTGCGACCACATCCGGGCTGGTCTGATTGTTCGCGCCGCCGTTGAGGGCGAACTCCAGGCCCGTGTAGAAACCGCTGCCGCTCACCTGGCGGAAGGCGCTGGTATCGCTGATCCAGGTGGCGTGCAGGATGGTGCCGTAGAAGTTGTTGGGATCATTGCGAATGTCGGCCCCGATGTTCTGCCCGGTGAGAAACAGCCGCCCCCCCGCCAGTAAATAGGTGCGCAGCGCCGCCTGCTCTGTCACGGTCAAACTGTTGAGGCGATCGTTGCCCGTAAACCATAGCACGCCGCGATAGCTGCTCAGCAGCTCCGCGGAAGGCGCGCCCTGCGTCGCCACCGTCCACACCGTGTAGGGGTAGCGCATCAGCGCCAGAGGCGGCAAGATGAATGGCTCGTAAGTCATCCCGTTGTCATCATCCACCACCAGCAAAGGCGGCAGAAGGGGGAGCCGCAGCAGCTCCGTGACCCATCCCCCCGCGCTGACGGTGACCAGGCGCTCGCGCGTCTGATGTCCCGGCGCGCTGGCCCGCAGCACGTAACTTCCGGCCGGCAGCGTGAGGGTGGCGGTCGGCGTGGTGGTGATCACCAGCGGCGAGGGGAGCACCGCCACGCTGGCGGTCAGGGGCTGCCGGGTTCCCAGCTCCACGGTGACCACGGTAAGCTGCCCTTCGGGCAGGCGCGTGAGCGCAAAATCGAGCTGCACGGGAGCGCCGCGCGTAACCGTCAGCTCCAGCGTCTGGCTGGCGTAGCCAAAATGGCTAATGGTGACGTGATAAGTTCCGCTGCGTAACGGGAGCTCGTAATGCCCATCCGCGCGGGAGCGGGTGCGGAAGGTGCCAGCGGCGCCGCGCGCTTCCACCAGCGCCCCCGCCAGCGCTTCACCCGTCTGCGCGACGGTGATCTGTCCCTGCAGGCGTGCATCATCTTCCACCAGGAAAAAGACCGCGCTGAGCGGCCCCAGAAAGCCGGTGATGTCGCGCCCGCGCACGAAGAGGATGTGCCGCCCGGACGCCAGCTCCGTGGTGTCAATCTCACCGCGCACGGCTTCCACGCTGCTGTTGAACGCGCCGTCCGTGGCCGTCAGGAGGATGGGCGTGCCGCCGTCCCAGGGGGGTGTATCCACGTAAGCCTCCGCTGCGGCGATGGCCTTGCCGCCGTTCTGGCGGTCGTCAAGCGTCGCCTGCACCAGCAGGGGGACGCCGGCCAGGGTGCTGGTGGGGACGGCGCTCACCTGCAGGGCATCCGGCCCAAAGCTGGTCAGGTAGGGCGTGCGCGCCACCTTCGCCGCGTAGAAGAGCGCGTTCAGGTTGGGCTGGATGAGCGCGTCGTAGCGCGAGCAGGGCGGGTAGAAGCCATCGCCGCTGCTGCCGATCTCGAAGGTGTAAGCCGCGATGCCCAATTCGCCGTAGGCCCAATCATCCGAGGTGCCGGTGGTGGGATAGAGCGCGTTGGATTGTTGGGGGGTGTAGTTGTTAAAGCTGGCCAGTTTGGTGCCGAGCATCGCCAGTTGCGTCCCGTTCGGCGCAGCGGCGGCGGTGTGTCCCCACGGCCAGAGCACCAGGTTGCTGTAGCTGTGCAGGGTGATAAAGAGGCCCGTCGCGTCCGCAGGCGCTGCGTCGCCATCCGCCGGACCGCGCTGATCGGGAAAGAGGGTGCGCACGTAGTTTTGCACGGCCTGGGTCTCGCTCTCTGAGGCGACGCGCGGGCCCTGGTAGGTCTCATCGCACGGGTTGGTGGATGCGCCGCCCCATTTGAAGCTGTGGTTACGATTCAGATCCACGCCGTAGGTGGAGTTAGCGCAGCCGTTGGTGGGATTGGTGTTTTTGCGCCACCAGGCCCAGGGTTGACCGGGTTCGTTCTTCACGTGTCCATCCGGATTGGCGGAGACCAGGACGTAGATTTCGTGATGGTCCAGCACCCAGGTGATGTCCGGATCGCGGTCATAGCCCTGCAGGAGTTTTTGGATGAAGACCATGGCCGTCTCCGGGGTGATGAGCTCGCGCCCGTGGATGTTGGCCATCAGGAAGAAGCGCGGCTTGGGGCCGCTGCGCGTCTCGTTGGTGAGGCGCACCACGCGCAGCGGGCGGTTCTGGTAGCTGTAGCCGATGGTGTAGCCCTCCATGAGCTGGGGATAGGCCGCCAGCCAGGCATCCAACTGTGCGTAGAGTTCGCTGATGGTGCGGTAGCAGGGATAGCCGGGGATGGTGTCGGGATGGGCGTTGAGGGTGGCGTGCGCGCGCGGCGTGTAGCCTTGCGCCACCAGCCAGGCGCGCTCCGTCGGCGTGATGGCTGCCACCATGACCCGTTCCGCGGCGCGCACTTCCCACACGTCCAGGCGGGCGCTCAGCGTGGCCAGGGCCGCCGCATCCGTGTAGGGAATTTCCACCACCTCCACCGTGGGCGCGGTTTCTGCCGCGACCAGCGGCGAGACGTGCCCGACGCTGCCCACGAGCAGCGCCACGAGCAAAAACCAGTATCCAAAACGTGTCCAGCGTGACATGTCAGCCTCCTGGGAAAGCGTGTGAACCGTGCAAATCGTGAAAATCGTGAAAATCTGCAAAGCTGCAACCCTCGTTTCGCGTAAATTTAAAATGAGTTTCGCGAATTTTTCATAACGTCAAGGGCACAGAAAGCAGCTTGTGAACGCTTGAAAAGTCCGGTTTACCGGACGTATTGTGTGTAGCCATGCGATTTATCGCATGGCGATTTATCGCATGGCGATTTATCGCATGGCGATTTATCGCATGGCGGGCTCCCGCGGCGTTAGACCTCGATGCCGAAGACCTGGCGCATAACCAGCCCGACCAGGAAGCTGAAGGCGGCGACGGCCATGCTCAACGCCGCCATCTCGACGAAGCGCTTCCAGAATCTTTCTTCCCGCACCACGGCGATGTAGTAGTTGAAGAACGCAATGATGAGCAGGGCGATGATCAGGGTCAGGGCCAGGCACAGGTAGAAGTTGTGCAGCACCAGGTAGGGCAACACGAGCAAAATGACGGTGAAAAAGTACACTCCTCCGGTGTAGAGCGCCGCCTGCAGGGGGTTTTTATCGCCCCCTTCCGCCTTGGTGGACAGGTACTCGGAAGCGCCCATGGAGAGCGCGGCGGCGATGCCGGTAATGGAGCCGGTGAGGGCGATGAGGAGCGTATTCTGCAGGGCCAGGGTGAGGCCGGCCAGCGCGCCGGTCAATTCCACCAGCGCATCGTTGACGCCCAGCACCATCGAGCCGATGTAGCGCAGGCGGTCCTCATCCAGCAGCTTGAGCAGGGCCTCCTCGTGTGCCTGCTCCTCATCGAGGATGGTGCGGGCCAGCGGCACAGCCTCGATGAGCGCGTTGTAGTGCTCCTGCGCCGACTCCTCACCGCGTTCCATGAGCTTGATGGCGAATGTGAAGCCGAACACGCGCGCGATGAGGGTGTAGAGCAGAATGCGCCAGCGCACGGGGCGCGCCTCCTGTTGCGTCACCGAATGCCAGAGCCGGGCATGGCGCTGCTCATCCGCCGCAATGCGCTCCAGCACGACGCGATTCTCGCCCTGCGTCATCCGCGCCAGATTCTGGTAGACGGAATGTTCGGTTATTTCATCACGCTGGTACTTTGTGATGATGCTGATCAGAGATGCCGGTAAAGTCATGTCACCTCCTTCGGTCGGATAATCAGTTTGCTGCCCATAGTAATCCAAAACGCCAGGGATGCAACCGTCCTCCTCTTGTGGGAACGCCAGGGGGCATGTCCTCCGCACAGGCATCAAGCTAATGCCGCCCGGCCTGGAGCAAATCGCCCATCACCCTGGGATCACGAACATCCCGCCCGTACACAACCTGGGGACGCGGAGGCTTTAGCGCGAGGCTTCCCGTCTTCTCCAAATGGATGGGCGACACCATTGCCGTCGCTCAACCCATCTTCAAAAGCCCCTGCACAGAGGGGCTTGACGGAGCTAAGTTTTTGTCTAGAATGGCAAGAACAATAGCGGTGATATGATGATGTACGTGCACCAGAAAAATCGCGTTGTCGGCCTATCTCATGCCGTTCCGCTTTTTTCTGGGATATCAGCAGTTAACAGGAGTAACCACCCTTGATCACAACCCTGAAAAAGCGTGCATACGAACTTGAACGAGAGGCCTGCGCGCTGGTCATTGCGGCGCGCGATCCGCGCGTGCCGTGGTACGCCAAAGCCTTCATGGGGCTGGTGCTGGCGCATACCTTCAGCCCCATAGACCTGATTCCGGATTTCATCCCCGTGTTGGGCTATCTCGATGACCTGGTGGTGACGCCGTTGGGCATTGCCCTCGCCTTGAAGATGATTCCTGCGGATGTGATAGTTGATGCCCGGCAACAGGCTGACAGGGCGTGGCAGCAGGGGAGACCGGTCAGCCGGGCCGGAGCCATCATCGTCATTGCGTTCTGGCTTGTGGTCGTGATACTGGTTGCGTGGTGGGTGAGGCGCCTGGTGGGGCGCTGATCCGCGTCCGCTGGTGGTGACAAGCCCCGGCCGTAAGGCTGCCCGGCCTGAACGGTCAAACGTCTTTGCTAGGGTGATTGATGGCCTGGCGGGGTGTTCGTAGTCACGTGAGCGTACAACATAGCGCCCCTCTCCGCGTGGAGAGGGGCGCTGCATGTAAAGCCGCTGTGTGGATTAGACCCAGCCGCGCAGGCGCATGGCCTTTTCGACGCGGCGCACCGCGATCCAGTAGGCCGCATCGCGCATGTAGAGATCGTGCTCCAGCGCGGTGTTCAGCACGCCGTAGAAGGCGTTGGTCATCTTGAAGTCCAGCTTCTCCAGGACCTCGGCCTCGCTCCAGTAGTAGTTCATGTCGTTCTGCACCTGCTCGAAGTAGGAGCAGGTCACACCGCCGGCGTTGCACAGGAAGTCCGGAATGTCAAAGATACCGCGCTTCTTGAATTCCTCATCTGCCTCCAGGGTGACGGGGCCGTTCGCGCCCTCGGCCACCACCTTGACGCGCTCGCTGATGCGCCCGACGTTCTCGCCCGTGATCACGCCCTCAATCGCCGCGGGGATGAGCACGTCCACATCCTTGCTCAGCCAGGCGTCCCCGTCCTCGATGGTGTAGCCCGCGCGTTCCGCCGCCGCCTTGTCAATCGTGCCGTACTGGTCGGTGATGCTCTGCAGGAAGTAGGGGTCAATGCCGGATTCTTTGGTGAAGGTGTAGCTGCGGCGATCGTGCCGATCCCAACAGGAAACGCACAGGACCTTGCCCTTGAGCATCTTGACGTAGTTAATCGCCGCGTACTGGCCGACGTTGCCAAAGCCCTGCACCGCCGCCACGGTCTTCTCCGGGGCAATCTTGAGGTGTTTGAGCGCCTCGCGGATGGTGACCACGACGCCGAAACCGGTCGCTTCCGTGCGGCCCAGGGAGCCACCGCCGCCTACCGGCTTGCCGGTGATCACGCCCGGCGTGTAGGCCCCCACCAGCTTGGAGTACTCGTCCATCATCCAGCCCATCATCTGCGGGGTGGTGCCCACATCCGGCGCTGGCACATCGTTGCGCGGACCGAGGTTCTTCCAGATGGCGTCCACCCATTCGCGGCAGAGGCGCTGCTTCTCGCCATCGGAAAGCGTGGCCGGGTCCACAATCACGCCGCCCTTGCCGCCGCCCAGCGGAATGTCCGCCACTGCGGTCTTCCAGGTCATCCAGGTCGCCAGGGCGCGCACCGTGTCCAGCGTCTCTTTGGGGTGGAAGCGGATGCCACCCTTGGCCGGGCCGCGCGCGTCGTTGTGCTGCACGCGGAAGCCAAAGAAGACCTTGACCGTGCCATCGTCCATGCGGACGGGGAGCTGGAAGCGGAATTCGCGCATCGGCCAGCGCAACATCTGGCGCACGGAGTCCTCCAACCCCATCATCTCGGCAACGTGGTCAAATTGAGCCTGTGCCAGTTCAAACGGATTCAGTTCACCCATCGAGTTCCTCCTTTTGTGGTTAATAAAATTAAAACTAACCGGAGCGCTGCTGCTCCAGGACCTGCTTGAGTAAATCCTGCACTTGAGCCGGATTGGCCTTGCCCTGTGAGGCCTTCATCACCTGCCCCACAAACCAGCCAATGACGGCCCCCTTGCCTTCCAGGTATTGCTGCACTTGTTTGGGATTGGCCGCGACGACCTCCTCCACGATGCGGCGCAGGGCGTCGCGATCCGAGACCTGGGCCAGGCCGCGCTGCTCCACGATGCGCTCAGGCGCCTCTCCACTGCGCGCCATCTCCTCCAGCACGGTTTTGGCCGCGGTGCTGCTCAGCGTGCCGTCCTGGCGGAGCTTGAGCAGGGCCACCAGCCCTTCCGGCGTGACCTTGAGCGTGTTCAGCGTGAGTCCTTCATCGTTGAAGAGGCGGAAGATTTCACCCGTGATCCAGTTCGCCACCTCCTGCCCGGCGATGCCCTGGGCCTGCGCCAGGCGGGCGCTGCGCTCGAAATAGTCCGCAATGGCGCGATCGGCGACGAGCAAGTCGGCCTCGTAGGCGCGGATCCCGTAGTCCGCCATGAAACGCCGCTTTTTGGCCAGCGGCAGTTCCGGCAGGCGCGCGCGCACTTCCTCCAACCACTCGCGGTTGATGACCAGCGGCGGAATGTCCGGCTCCGGGAAGTAGCGGTAATCGTGCGCGTGTTCCTTGCTGCGCTGCGGGTAGGTCTCGCCGCGCTCCTCGCTCCAGCCCATCGTCTGTTGTACGATGGTGCCGCCCGCTTCCAGCACGGCGATCTGGCGCGCGATCTCGTACTCCACCGCGCGCGTCAGAGCACGGAAGGAGTTGAGGTTCTTGATTTCGGTGCGCGTCCCCAGCTTCGTCTCGCCCACCGGGCGCACGCTGACGTTGGCCTCAAAGCGCATCACGCCTTTTTCCATGTCGCCGCTGTTCACGCCCAGGTACACCAGGATGTCGTGCAGGGCGGTGGCGTAGGCGCGCACCTCGTCCACGCTGCGCATATCCGGCTCACTCACGATTTCCAGCAGCGGCACGCCGGCGCGGTTGAAATCCACCAGCGCTTTGGTGCTCATGTGGTAAATCTTGGCCGTGTCCTCTTCCAGATGGACGCGCGTGATGCCGATGCGTTTGGCCTGCCCGTTGACCTCGATCTCCAGCCAGCCGCCCGTGGAGAGGGGCAGGTCGTACTGCGAGATCTGGTAGCCTTTGGGCAGATCGGGGTAGAAATAGGATTTGCGTGAGAAGACGCTGGTTTCGTGCACGGTACAGTTGAGCGCCAGCGCCGTCAGCATTCCCAGCTCGACGGCATGCCGGTTAACCACGGGCAGGGTGCCGGGCAGCGCCAGGCACACTGGACACACGTAGGTGTTAGGCGGCAGGGTCCCGACATCCTCAATGACCTCGCAGCCGCAGTACATCTTGGAGCGGGTGTGCGCCTGCGCGTGGACTTCTAATCCGATAACTGCTTCGTATTCCATAGCCTGCCTTTAGCCTTGCAAGCGCTTGACGAAGGCCTCGATGCGGTCAAGCGCAATTTCGAGTTTTTCGTAAGCCGTGGCGTAGGACATGCGCACAAAGCCGATGCCGCTCGGCCCAAAGCCGCGGCCCGGAATGACCGCTACTTTCTCTTCGGCCAAAAGGCGCTCGGCAAAGGCGTTGTCATCCAGCCCGGTGCTCTTGATGCAGGGGAAGACGTAGAACGCCCCCTGCGGCTCGACGCAGGTCAACCCCATGGCATTGAGGCGCGACACCATCAACTGGCGACGGCGGTCGTATTCCGCGCGCATAGCCTGCACGTGCGGCTCACCTTCTTCCAGCGCCTTCAGCGCCGCCCATTGGGCCACCGTCGGCGCAGACATGATCAGGTACTGGTGAATCTTGCGCATCTCACCGACCAGCTCGCCCGGCCCCAGGATGTAGCCGATGCGCCAGCCGGTCATGGCGTAGGCCTTGGAGAAGCCCTGCAACACTACCGTGCGCTGGTACATCCCCGGCAGGCTGGCAAAGCAGGTGTGCTCGACGCCGTACACAAGCCGGTCGTAAATCTCATCCGAGATAACGATAAGATCGTGCTTTTTGGCGATGGCAGCGATTTCGTTCAGTCTCTCGCGGCTCATCACCGTGCCCGTGGGATTGTTGGGCGAGGCGATGAGCAGCGCGCGCGTCTTTTCGGTGATCGCCGCTTCGATCGTCTCCGGGCGCACCTGGAACCCATCTTCCGGGTACGTGGGCACCGTCACCGGGCGGGCGCCAATCAACAAGGCGGTGGGGATATAAGACACGAACGACGGCTCCGGGATGATGATTTCATCGCCGGGATCCAGCAGCGCGGCCATGGCGAGGAACAGCGCCTCCGAAACGCCCACGGTGATGAGCACTTCGCTGGCCGGGTTGTAGGTCTGGCCGTAGAGCCGGTCCATATGCTCCGCGATGGCACGGCGCAGCTCGATCAGGCCAGAGTTCGAGGTGTAATGCGTGGCCCCCTGCTCCAGCGCGGCGATACCCGCCTGGATAATCGGCTGGGGCGTATCGAAATCGGGCTCGCCGATGCCCAGACTGATCACGTCCTGCATCGTGGCGGCAATATCAAAGAAACGGCGGATCGCCGAAGGTGGAATATCCCGCACGCGCTCCGAAGCGTACGAAACCGGTGGATTCATGCTGCCTCCTGTTTTCAAAGTTCTGTGATGGATGAATCGCCGATATTCACGGCGCGGAAATGCCCGGTAACCTGGGCTTCGCGCCCCACCAGCGCCTCTTCGAGCAGCGCTGCTTCCACGTGGGCGCGTTCGTCAATCACGCTGTCGCGCACCACGCTATCGCGCACCACCGCCCCCGCGTGGATGGACACATACGGCCCGACCACCGACCGCTCAATCGTCGCCGTCGGGTCAATGTAGGCGGGCGGGATGATGGCCACGCCGGGCCGCACGGCGTAGAGACTGTTATCGTGCCCGTGCTCCAGCAGGTAGCGGTGCGTCTCGAAGGTCGTTTCGGGTTTGCCCGTATCCTGCCACGCCTCGACTGGGCGCGCGGCGAACTTCGCCCCACCCTGGATCATCAGGGTGATGGCGTCCGCCAGGTAATACTCGCCCTTCGTCTGCAAGCGGCGCTCCATCAATTCCGCGCAGGCCTCGACCAGCGCCACCCCGTCGCGGAAGTAGTACAGGCCGATGAGGGTCTGCTTGTTCTCCGTGGTGGCGGGCTTCTCGATGAGCCGCGTGGCGTACCCATCGGGGCCGATCTCCACCACCCCAAAGCGCCGCGGATCCTCGACCTCCTTGGTGTAAATCACCCCGCCGGTGAGGGCCGGATCGTCCAGGTGGCGGAAATCCGCCCCATCGAACAGCGTATCCACGAACATGAGCACCAGCGGCCCTTGCAGGTATTCGCGCGCCAGCCAGATGGCGTGCGCCTGGCCGATAAGCTCCTTCTGCTCCACAAAGTGCGTTGGACGTTGTGTGTAATCCCGCATCCAGGCGGCCACCTGATCCCCCAACCAGCCCACGATGAACACGTATTCCGTGATGGGCAAAGCCTCAAAGCGCTCCAGAATGTGCGCCAGAACCGGCTTCCCCGCCAGGGGCAGCAGCGGCTTGGGGCGCGTCCAGGTGTGCGGGCGCATGCGTGTTCCGTAACCGGCCATGGGAATGACTAATTTCATGCTCTCACCTCGCAAAGTGATGATGAGAGGCCCCGTGTCTTGGGGCCCCAGGGAGCCGCGCCGCCGTAGCGTCAGGCCACCAGCGGTGGACGGCGACGGTACCAGCCCGTCGCCTGCTCGTAGGCGTAGGCGGCCTGCAACATGCGCGCTTCCTCCAGCGCGGGAGCCGCGAATTGCAGCCCGATGGGCAGGCCCTGCTCGTCGAAACCGCACGGCACGCTGATCGCCGGGATACCGGCCAGCGCTTGCGCCAGCGTGAAAATATCCGCCAGGTACATCTGCAGCGGATCGGCGGCGCGTTCCCCGATGCGGAACGCCGTGACGGGTGAAGTCGGGCCGACGAGCACATCCACCTGCGCAAAGGCCGCGTCAAAATCGCCCTTGATGAGGGTGCGCACCTGCTGTGCCTTGCGGTAATAAGCGTCGTAGTAGCCGGCGCTCAGGGCGTAAGTACCCAGCATGATGCGGCGCTTGACTTCCGCCCCGAAGCCCTGGCCGCGCGTGCGCGCGTAAGCCTCCTCGTAGGTCATGCCGGGCTCAAGCGCCGCGCGGAAACCGTAACGCGCCCCGTCGTAGCGCGCCAGGTTGGCGCTGCACTCCGCCGGGGCGATCAGGTAGTATACCGCCAGCGCGTCCTCGCTGTGGGGCAGCGTCACTTCGATCAGCTCCGCGCCCATCGCCTCCAATTGCGCCAGCGCCGCCCGCACCGCCTGTTCCACCGCGGGCTGCAGGCCGCTCACAAAGTACTCGCGCGGCACGCCGATGCGCAGGCCGTGCACCTCCGGCTTGAGCGCTGCCACGTAATCCGGCACCGGCTGCGGCAGGGTGGTCGCATCGCGCGCATCCCGTCCCGCCATGAGCTGCAACAACAGTGCTGCGTCCTTCACATCGCGCGTCATGGGGCCGGGCTGATCCAGCGAGGACGCAAAGGCCACCAGCCCGTAGCGGGAGCAGCGTCCATACGTGGGGCGCAAGCCGACAATGTTGCACAGGGACGCCGGCTGGCGCACCGAGCCGCCGGTATCCGTGCCCAGGCCGCCCAGCGCCAGGCCCGCCGCGACTGCCGCCGCCGTCCCGCCGCTTGACCCGCCAGGCACGCGCGTCAGGTCCCACGGGTTGCGCGTGGTGAAAAAGGCCGAGTTCTCCGTGCTCGACCCCATCGCGAACTCATCCAGGTTTGTCTTGCCCACAATCACCGCGCCGGCGGCCAGCAGACGTTCCATCACCGTGGCGTGAAAGGGAGGAATGTAGCCTTCCAGGATGCGGGAACCGGCGGTCAGTTGCAGGCCGGCGATGGAGATGTTATCCTTAATGGCCAGGGGGATACCGAGCAGCGGCGCCGTTTCGCCGCGCGCGCGGCACTCGTCCGCGCGGCGTGCCTGTTCCAGCGCCAGGTCCGCCGTCACGGCGAGGTAAGCTTTCACCTGTTCGTCCAGCTTCGCGATGCGCTCCAGCACCGCCTGCGTCAACGCCACGCTGCTGATCTCACCCTTGTCCAGCAGCGCCAGGGCCTCATGAATGGTCAAATCGGGCAGTTCGGACATGGGGCACCTCAACGCAGGGGGGGAATGGCGAAACAATCCTGCAGGCTTTCGGGGGCGTTGCGGAGCGCCTCCGCGCGGGGCAGGGATGGCTGCACCTCATCCTCACGCAGGACGGTGGTCAAGGGCAATACGGACGCCGTGGGCGGGATGGCCTCCGTATCGAGGGCCTGAATCCGCGCCGCGTATTCCAGAATTGCAGATAATTGGTCTTGAAAACGTTCGATCTCGGCTTCGCTCAACTCCAAATGCGCCAGGTCGGCGATATGGATGACTTCTTCACGACGTAAACCCATCTCCAGCTCCTCTATCCGGGTTAATTCGGCTTTGCTGTTCTAAAACCAGGGGCTTGGGCGGGGGCAAGTCCCGCCCCTACACGGGGGGGCATTCGCCCCTACACGGCCGCCCCGTCGCCATGCCAGCTTTCTATCTCTACCTCTCTATGCTATAATGCTTTTTGGATTTATCAAGTGATAAGGTATAGTAATTTTCATGACGATTTATAGGGCCTGACGGCGGAAAGGAGTAGGCCATGTTTGATTTAGATCCATTAGAAATCCTGGCTCGCTTGATAGTGCTGTTCTTGGGGGTTCCCCTGCATGAATGGGCACACTGCTACGCAGCCACCCTCCTGGGGGATGATACGCCCTATCTGCAAAACCGCATGACGTTGAATCCCTTCGCCCATCTGGATCCCATTGGCTCCCTGTTGATTTTGACGAGAGGATTTGGCTGGGGGCGGGCGGCATCGGTGAACCCGTACAGGATGTCCCGGGCACCCAATGCACGGGTGGGTTACGCGCTTACGGCAGCCGCAGGCCCCTTCTCCAACTTCATCCAGGCCCTGATCTGGGCTTTACCTCTGCGCCTGGGTTTGGTCGAATTTTTGCCAGGTACTCTGGCAGGAAACGTATTACAATTTTTGGATATGGTTATTTGGATCAATATTACTTTGATAGTATTCAATCTCTTGCCCATTCCGCCGCTGGATGGCTCGCGCATTCTTGCGGGTATCGTCCAGGGGTCGGTTGCGACGTTCATTGGAAGTCTGGAACCCATCGCCCCCATGGTGTGGGTGGTGGTTATTTTCTTGTTGCCAGCGTTGGGGTTGAATCTGGTAAGTGGATGGATTAAGCTATTAGCCTTCCCCTTATACAGAGCAATCGTGCCCTCGTGGTTGTGGTGGTGACCTGGACTCGAGTACACCATCGGGTGGCGCAGTTCTGGCACACGCTGACCGCCCCCTGGCATAACGTGGACGAGGCTTATGCCGCCCGTTATCTGGCGCCAGCCGAGCTGGCGCTTTTTCGACGCATGCCCCGCGCGGAGCAACTCCATGGCATCGCCCTGGCACAAGCCCTTGCGGCGCGGGGCTGGGCGGATGATGACCTGTTGAAGGCCGCGCTGCTGCACGATGTGGGCAAGACCGTCGTGCGCCCACGTTTATGGGAGCGCGTCGCCGTGGTGCTGGCGGAGTGGCTGTTCCCGCGACACGCGGCGCGCTGGGCGCAGGGGGAAGCGCGCGGCTGGCGCCGTGGCTTCGTCATTCGTGCGCAACATGCAGCATGGGGCGCGGAGCTGCTCGCTGCCGCCGGAGCGTCGCCGCGCGTGGTGGCGCTCGTGCGCGCCCATCACGACCCCGCCGGCGCGGATGCGGCCCTGGTTGCCCTGCAAGCGCTGGATGACGGCCAGCCGTCCCCCCTTGAGGGGGGACCGCAGGGGAGCCGTCCACCACAACCAGGACGGGGCAGTTAGCCAGGAGGTAAAAATAAAATGAAACAACGCATCACGATCATTGGAACCGGTTGCATCGGCACTTCGATCGGCCTGGCGCTCAAGCGCTCGCGCGACGCGGCGCGTCTGGAGATCGTGGGACATGACCGCAAGCCCGAAGCGGCACATCTGGCGCGCAAGATGGGCGCGCTGGATCGCGTGGAAACGCTGTTGGACCCGGCGCTGGATAAAGCTGCGCTGGTCCTCCTGGCGGTACCTCTTTCCGAACTGCGCCAGACCCTGCAGGATGTGGGGCGCTTGCTGCGCCCGCGCAGCGGCGTGGTGGTGACGGATACCGCCCCGCTCAAGGCGCCGGTGCTGACGTGGGCGGCGGAAAGTCTGCCGGAAGGGGCGTATTTCGTGGGCGGCGATCCCTTCCTGGCGCCCGGCGCGGAGGGCTGGGGCCTGCTGCGGGGCACCCACACGGCCCGCGCGGACCTGTTCGACCGGGCCACCTACGCCATCACGGCGCGCGTGGATGACCATCCCAGCGCGGTGCAGGCCGTGGTCAACCTGGCGCGTACCCTCGGCGCCATACCTTACTTCATGGCACCTGTTGAACACGATATGGCGCGCCTCTACAGTGACGTGCTGCCCGCCTTTACCGCCGCGGCGCTCGCTCAGAGCGTGATGGACACGCCTGGCTGGATCGAGACCCGCAAGGCCGCCGGGCGCACCTTCGCCATGACCACTGCGCCGGTTGATGTGGACGCCGAATCCCTGCGCATGCAGGCTTTCCTCTACCGCGAGGCGCTCTTGCGCGGCCTGGATGAGGTGAGCGCGCGCCTCGCGGCATTGCGGGCGGCGCTCGAACAGGAGGACGGCGACGCCGTGGAGGCGCTGTTCGCCCGCCTCAATCAGGTGCGCGAGGCCTGGGTGTTGCTCGAAGCGCCGGAGCGGGTGTGGGAGCCTGACCCGCGCCTCCCGCACATTCCCGGCGTCGGGGAACAGGTCTCGCGCTTGCTCGTGGGCGGCTGGCTCAGCGGCGCCGCGCTACAGGATGATGAGGAGAAAGCCAGGGAGTGACCTTGTCCCGCACACCGCAGCGCGTTTTGATGATCGCACCGACGTCGTTCTTCCTGGACTACGGCTGTCATGTGCGTATCCTGGAGGAAACGCGCGCCCTGCTGAAACTTGGCGTGCAAGTGCGCATCGTCACGTACTATCAGGGCCATGACTGGCCGGGGCTGGACATTGTGCGCTGCGCGCCGACCCCCTGGCGCGCGGATTACGAGGTCGGCTCCTCGCTACACAAGATCGCGTTTGATGTGCTGCTTTTCTTCAAGGTTTTGGAGCAAGCGCGGCACTGGAAGCCGGATCTGATCCACGGACACCTGCACGAAGGGGCCTTGATGGGCAGCGTGGTAGGGCGCCTGCTCAGGCTGCCGGTGCTGTTCGACTTCCAGGGCAGCCTGACGGCGGAGATGGTGGATCATGGCTTCCTCAAGCGCGACAGCCTCTTCTACTACTGGTGGCGCCGCCTGGAAGAGCGCATCGTCGAAATGCCCCAGATGATTGTCACCAGCACCGTGCACAGCGCGGACCTGGTGCAGCGCGAGTTCATGCGCAGTCAGGACGTCTATCCTCTGCCGGATAGCGTCAATCTCGATTTCTTCTCGCCGGATGTGTTGAGCGCGGAGGAACGCGCGGCGCGCCGGGCGGCGTTAGGCATCCCACCCGATCGCCAGGTCGGCGTCTTTTTGGGCCTGCTCACCGCCTATCAGGGGGTGCCGCAATTGCTGGAGGCGACTGCGCGCCTGCGTCAGGCGGGGTATCCGCTCAGCGTGCTGGTGATGGGCTTCCCGAACGTCGAGCTGTACCGTCAGCGCGCCGCGGAGCTGGGCCTCGGCCCTGAAGACGTGATTTTCACGGGCAAAGTGCCCTATCAGGACGCGCCCGCTTATTTGGCCCTGGGCGACTTCGCCGTGGCGCCCAAGCTCTCCGCCACCGAGGGGAGCGGCAAAATCCTCAACTACATGGCCATGGCCCTGCCCACCGTGGCTTACGATACCCAGGTCAGCCGGGAGTACCTGGGCGATCTGGGCATCCTGGCGCGTCCTTTGGGGGATGTGAAAGCGCTTGCCGAAGCCATGGCCTTTGTGCTGCGCAATCCTGTCGTCGCCCGGCAGATGGGTGAGCAGCTCCGCCTGCGCGCGGCCCGGCACTTCTCCTGGGAGCGCACGGGACGGCAGATCCTGGTTCTGTACCAGCGTCTACTGGAGCAGCCGCGTCGCGGACGCGCTTGAGGCTGCCCCTTAGCAGCGTGACGGCCTGTCCAAACCTATGCCATACGCTCAGGTCCTGGTTTTCCTCGAAATCCGGCTCGGCGTCTCGCCGGTGCTGGATTACGCCATCCCCGACGGCATGGACGTGGCGCCGGGGATGCTGGTGCGCGTTCCCGTGCGCCAGCGCAGCCTGCCCGGCCTGGTGCTGGCCCTTGCGGAAACGACCTCTGTCCCGCATCCGCGCCCGCTGGAAGCCGTGCTCAACTCCGTGCCCCTGGTCAGCGCCCAGCAGCTCGCGCTCGCGCGCTGGCTGGCCGAGTCCACCCTGACCCCGCTCCACCTGTGCGTGCGCCTCTTCCTGCCGCCGGGCCAGCGTCCGCGCCACGGCTGGGAACTCAGCGCGCGCGTGCGGCGCGTCCCCGCCGGCGTGGTCCTTTCCGCAGAGGCGCGCACCCTGCTTGAGGCGCTGCTCAGCCGCGGCCCATTGCGTGGCGACCAGGCGCGTGCCCTGCTGCCCAGGGGGACGGCGTCCGCGGCGCAGCTTGAGCTGTTGCGCGCCCGCCTCATCCGCGTGCGGCGCGTGGTGCGCTGGTCAAGCCCGGCGCGGCTGCCCATCCGCTACGCGCACCTCCTGCAGCCTTCCGCCGCCTGGAATGAAGCCCTGCGCGGCCTGCGCGCCCCTGTCTACCGCGAGATTTTGCAGCTCCTGGCGGCGGAAGCGGCGCCGCTGGATGTGCAGGTGCTCTACGCCACCTGCGGCGCGCGCCCGGAGCATCTCAAAACCCTGAGCGAGCGCGGCCTGATCGCCCTGCTGGAGCGTCTTCCCGCCCCTGATCCGTACGTGGCGCGCATCCCCCCGCCGGAGAGGCCACCGCAGCTTACATCCGATCAGGCTGCCGCCTGGTCGCAGCTTGCCGCCTGGCTGGATGCGCCCGATCCCGGCGCGCCGGTCCTGTTGTGGGGCGTCACCGGCTCCGGCAAGACGGAGCTGTATCTGCGCGCGGCGGAGCGCGTGCTGGCGCAGGGACGGCAGGTCCTGGTGCTGGTGCCGGAGATCAGCCTCACCGCGCAGACGATGGCGCGCTTCGAGCGCCGCTTCCCGCAGCAGGTGGGGGTCTGGCACAGTGGCCTTACCCTGCGCGAGCGCCAGCTCACCTGGGAGCGGGTGCGGCGCGGGGAGGTGCGCGTGCTCATCGGGGCGCGCTCGGCGTTCTTTGCCCCCTTCGCCGCTTTGGGCCTGATCGTGATAGACGAGGAGGAGTCGGAAAGTTACCGCAATCCGCGCCGGCCTTTCTACCATGCGCGCGAGCTGGCCATGGCCCTGGGGCGAGCGGCGCGCGCCCTCGTCATCCTGGGCAGCGCGACGCCCGCGTTGGAGACGTACCAGCGCGCCCTGGACGGCCACTATCGTCTGCTACGCCTGCCCCAGCGCGTGCTGGCCGATGCCCGGCTCTTGCCCGCCTGGCAGGCGCTTTTGCCTTTGCCGAAGGGGACCCCCGCTCCCGATGCGCCCGACGCGCTGCCGTTGCCCCTGCCGCGCGTGCAGGTTGTGGACCTGCGCGCCGAGCTAAAGGAGGGCAACCGCTCTATCTTCAGCCGCGCCCTGCAGCGCGCCGTGGATGCGGCCCTGGCGCGTCGTGAGCAGGTGATTTTCTTTCTCAATCGGCGCGGCACTGCGACACACGTGTTCTGCCGCGATTGCGGCTGGGTGGCGACCTGTCCGCGCTGTGAGATTCCCCTGGTACTGCACGCCGGTGTGGGGCAACTGATATGCCATCACTGCAACCGGCGCCAGGCGAACCCGACACGCTGCCCGCAGTGCGGGTCGGCGCGCGTCCGCGCCTTCGGCCTGGGGACGGAAGGCCTGGCCGCGCAGGTGAGCGAGCGCTGGCCGGAGGCGCGCCTGCTGCGCTGGGATCGGGACGCGGTGCGCGACGCGGCGATGCATGGGACGTTGCTGGCGCGTTTCGCCCAGGGCGAGGCGGATGTGCTCGTCGGCACGCAGATGCTGGCGCGCGGGCTGGACTTTCCGCGCGTGACGGTGGTGGGCATCATTTCTGCGGATACGGGCTTGCAGTTGCCGGATTTCCGCGCGACGGAGCGCAGCTTCCAACTGCTCACGCAGGTGGCGGGCCGCGCTGGGCGCAGCTATCTGGGCGGCGAGGTCATCCTGCAGACCTATCATCCGGAGCATTACGTGTTTCACTACGTGGCGCAGCACGATTACGAGGGTTTTGCCGCGCGCGAGCTGGCGTTGCGTCGTGCGCTGGCTTATCCGCCGGCGGTGCGGCTGGTGCGCTTTGTGTACCGCCATCCGCGTGAGGAGCGCGCCCGCGCGGCGGCACAGGACTTCGCGCTGCGCCTGCGTCAGGCCGGGGTGGCGGAGACGGAGCTGATCGGGCCGGCGCCGGCCTTTTTCGCGCGCCTGCGCGGCCGGAGCCGCTGGCATATCCTGGTGCGCTGCGCCGATCCGCGCGTTTTGCTCAGCCACATCACGGTGCCGCCGGGCTGGTCGGTCGAGTTGGATCCGGATGAGGTGTTGTGAGTGGCGGGAGCGTGAGAGCGGGAGAGCGGGAGAGCGTGAGAAGACGAGAGCGTGAGAGCGGTTGAGAGCACGAAAAAGGAGGGAGTATGAAGGTTATTGCCGAATTTACCATCATTCCGCTGGGTGTTGGGGTGTCGCTTTCCAGATACGTGGCGGCGTGCGAGCGCATTTTGGAAGAGAGCGGCCTGACCTTCGAGCTGCACGCCAACGGCACCAATGTCGAGGGCGAGTGGGATGAGGTGATGGCGGTGCTCAAGCGCTGTCACGAGACCCTGCACGCCATGGGGGTGCCGCGCCTGTCCACCATCGTCAAGCTGGGCACGCGCACGGATCGCGAGCAGCACATGGCCGATAAAGTGGCCAGCGTGCGGGCGGCTCTGCGTCAGCCGGAGGGAAAGGATGTGGCCTGATGAAAGCGTGGGTGATTCATCGCCTTGCCCCTCTTGCCGAACAGCCCGAGCCGTTGCGTCTGGTGGAGTTGCCTGTCCCGGAGCCGGGGCCGGATGAGCTGTTGTTGCGCGTGACGCGCTGCGGGGTGTGCCACACGGAGCTGGACGAGATCGAGGGGCGCACGCCGCCACCGGTCTTGCCGGTTGTGCCGGGACATCAGGTGGTGGGACGGGTGGAGCGCCTCGGTTCCGCCGTGAGCGGCTGGACGCCCGGCCAGCGCGCCGGGGTGGCGTGGATCGCCGCGGCGTGTGGTACGTGCGCCTTTTGCCGCTCGGGGCGGGAGAACCTGTGCCCCTCGTTTCGCGCGACCGGGCGCGACATCCACGGGGGCTACGCGGAGTACATGACGCTCCGCGCGGACTTCGCTCATCCCATCCCGGATGCGCTGAGCGATGCCGCCGTCGCGCCGTTGCTGTGCGCGGGAGCGGTCGGCTATCGCGCCCTAAAGCTTTGCCAGCTCCTGGATGGGCAGGCTCTGGGCCTGATGGGCTTTGGCGGCTCCAATCACCTGGTGTTGAAGGCGGCGCGCCACGTGTTTCCCCATAGCGACATCTTCGTCTTCAGCCGCAATCCAGAAGAGCGGGCGCTGGCCCGTTCTCTGGGCGCGGCCTGGACCGGAGCCATTGACGAGGCGCCCCCGCAGGCGCTGGACGCCATCATTGATACCACCCCCGTGTGGACACCTGACCTGGAGGCCCTGAAACGCTTGAAACCGGGGGGGCGCCTGGTCATCAACAACATCCGCAAGGAAGACGTGGACAAGGCCAGCCTGCTGAACCTGGACTACGCCACCCACCTGTGGCTGGAGAAGGAGGTCAAGAGCGTGGCCAACGTTACGCGCGCGGATGTGCGCGAGTTTCTGAGTATCGCTGCTGCGCTGCATCTGCAGCCTGAGTTCCAGGAATATGCCTTTGAGGAGGCCAACCGCGCCCTGCTGGAGCTGCGTCACGGGAAAATCCGCGGCGCTAAAGTGTTGCGCATCGCCGATCTCTGAGGCTAAGGCAGCCTGGCTCGCGGCTGATGCTGGGAAGTCCCGCGGGCAGTCATAAAGAAACGGGGCCGCGCTATATGCGGCCCCGTCGCGTTTAGCGTGCGTTTAGCCTCAGCACACGGCCAGCTTGCGCGCCAGGATGCGCTCGCGCAGGCCGTCAATGTCCTGCAGCTTGGCGTTGATCACCTCGGCCACGGCGGCGCGGACGCTGTCCTTCAGTTCGCCGTTGCGGGTGTTGATCTGCGCGGTGGCCACCAGGGGCTCATCCAGCGGGTGCCCGATCTGGGAGAGGATGTAGACCGTGGCGGCGCGCACTTCCGGCACCTGCTCGACGATGGCCTGAGCCGTTTCCATGGCCAGCAGGTTGTACAACTTGCCGACGTGCGAGACGGGGTTCTTGCCCGCGGCGGCTTCCAGGCTGGTGGCGCGGAAGGGCGTGATCAGGCCGTTGACGCGGTTGCCGCGTCCCACGGCGCCATCGTCACCCTGCTCCGCGGACGTGCCGGTGAGCGTGAGGTAAACCGCGTCCACCTCGACGTTGTCCGCCGTGTTCACGTCCACGCGCACCTGGCGCTGCGTGAGCCCCTCGGCGAAGCGCTGGATCGCGGCCTGCGCCGCGGTTTTGGCCTCGATGTACTCCGCCGCGTCGTAAATGCGGGAGGCGATGAAGGGCAGGGCGATGGTCAGGGTGATCTGGTCGCCACGGCGGGCGCCCATCACCTTCACGTCTTCGCCCAACGGCAGCTCGTTGATGAGGGTGTAGTTGATGTATTGTGCCGTTTCGTAAACCGTCAGTTCGACATCGGAGCGCGGCCAGTGGCTCACGCCGAAGCTCGTGTCGTTCGCCACCACGTTATCCACCGTGTACTGCAGCTCTTCAGCGCCGCGGCCAGCGTAGGAGTCAATCACCACGTGCTGAACCGGGTCGAGGTAGCGCAGGGTCTCGCGCAGGTGCGCGCGCGCCGCTTCGATGGCGATGGTGTCCATGGGGACCTTGACGCCTTTCCAGCTCGGCAGGCCGCGCCCGGCGATCTGGATGCGGATGGGGCGGATCATCTCACCGCCGCCGTAGTAGACGTTGGCCTCGCCCGCCACGAGCTGCACCTTGTCAAAGTTGTGGTGCAGGATCATGCCGAAGTGCTCCAGACACCAGCGTGAATACTCCACCGAAATCCGCTCGGCGATGCCGTCACACAGGCTGTCGGGATGGCCGATGCCCTTGCGCTCGACGATCTCGACGGGCAGGGAGTCAATGTAATCCCCAGTTGCCTGGGTCACCACAATATTGCGCTGTTTGCTCATGTTTCCTCCTGTAAAGATTTTAGGTTAAATGTAATTGCACAAAGGTAAACAAAACAGGCCGCTTCTCACGATGAGAAGCGGCCTGTGTGGCAACACAGTCGGACCTGCACATCCCCTTCTCATCTTTCAGGGCGATTGCCCTGCCGGACTTGGCACCGTACTGGCCTTCATTTGCAGGTCACCTGCATCCCCTGTCGCCAGCCGGTTGCCGAGGTTTCATCGGGCCGTTCCCTCCACCTCTCTGGATGAGCACCCCAGGGGCACGTCCTTTTATACTGCATTTTGTTGTTTTGTCAATGGGGAGCGCGTCGTCGGGGACGCACGCAACGCCCTTACCGAATACCGTTGGGGCAGGGCGCACGTTAACTAAAATGTCACCAGCTTTTCATGCTTTTTGTGGGGGCGGCATGATATACTGAAATTACACTTGAAGGCTCTGTGGCCTTAAGGAAAGGAAGGGTGCAATGAACGGCTGGTCACTGGCTCTGGAGAATTTTAAGTCCATCCGGCGCCTCAATTTGCTGGAGGGACGCCCCTTAACGCTGCTGGTTGGCCCCAACAACGCCGGCAAGAGCTCCTTGCTGCAGGCGCTATTGCTTCTCAAAGGCACCTTGATGGCGCCGGAGACGGTGCTGGCTTTTCGCAACCGCTGGGTGGATTTGGGCAGCTATCGCGACACGGTGACGACGCCCTACGCGCAGGAGGGGATGGCGTTCCGCCTGGAGCTGGAAGGCGGCATCATGGTGGGCAAGGAAGGGGAGCGTGAGCGGGTGCGCTTCCGCGTGGATAATCGCGAGGGCGTGCTCCACATGCGCGAATTCGAGGGCAGCAGCAGTCACTACGACGAGATGTCCTTTTTCGAGCAGGGGGGCGAGCTCTTCTACGAGATCACCACGACGCAGGTGCGTTATCAGCGCGACGAGACCGGCATCCAGCGCCTCGGCATCGCTCAGGGCGGCAAAATGAGCGATCGGGGCGTGGCCTTGTGGCATGGCTTCCTGCCCATCGTGGAGCTGGATGCCATTGACGCGGCAGCGATGCGCGTCGGGCTGCTCCTGACCGAGCATGAGGGCTTCCGCGGCGAACCCTGGCGCTCGTGGCCCCTCATCACCGCCTGGCTGACCCATCTGCGCTATCTGGGCCCCCTGCTGGCGTACCCGGAGCGGGTCTACACCCTCAAGCCGGTGGCGCGGCTGGAGACGGGCGGGCTGATTGAGCAGGCGGTGCAGATTCTGGCCCAGGAGCAGCTCCAGGAGCGGTTGATGTTGCAGCTCAACCGCTGGTTGGGGAACGAAGGCCTGGGTCTGGCGGATGAAGTGCGCGTGCGGCGCTTCCCAGGACGCCAGGGCTTTTTCGTGCCGGAGGCGCGCATCGGGCGTAATTGGATCAACTTGCGTGATGCGGGCCTTGGGCTGGCGCACAGCATCCCGTTGGTGTTGGAAAGCCTGCTGGCCGACCGTGGCGAGATGCTGATGGTGGAACAGCCGGAGTTGCATCTGCCTCCGCGCGTCCAGGCGGCCCTGGGACGTTTCCTGAGCGAAATGGTGCGCGCCGGGCGCTGGTACCTGATCGAAACGCACAGCGAGGCGCTGCTGCAGAGCGTGGCGACCTGTGTGCGCGAGGGCCTCCTTCCCGCCGACTATGTGGCCCTGTACTTCCTCTCCCTGAACAGCGAGGGCATGACGACGGTGATGGAGATCCCGCTGGATAGCGAGGGGCGTTTGCCCTCCACCGCGGATTGGCCGGACGGTTTTTTTGACCTTTCGGCTTTGCAGCCTGCAGCGCGTCCATAGCCCCCTGACCTGTCCTCAAGCCGCGGCAGATTGGAGCCGCGGCTTTTTGTTTGCGCTGCTTGCATCTGACGCTATAATGATGATATCATCTTGAAACCAACCGCCAGACAGGAGGCGCTATGACAGACTATGCAGAAATCGCTCAAATTTTAGCTCGTGTGCCCGTGTTTTCTTCGCTCAAAAAACGCCAGTTGGAAAAGCTTGCGCGCACTTTTTCGGAACGCACCTGTGTGCCGGGCGAAGTGATTGTGCCCCAGGGACGGGGGGGGTACGGCTTTTTCATCCTTGTGGAGGGCAAAGCCAAAGCCGTGCGCACGCTGGAGAACGGCGAGGAGGTCGTCGTCAACCAGTTTGGGCCCGGTGACTTCTTTGGCGAAATGGCCTTGCTCGATGGCGGCCCGCGGACCGCAACCGTGATTGCCGAAGAACCGGCGCGCTGCCTCATCATGCCGCGGGAGCACTTCCTCGGCGTGTTGCGCGAGGATGGCGAGATTGCCGTCGCCATCTTGGAGGAGGTGGCCCGGCGCTTCCGCGCTGCGCTGGAAGCTTCGTTGTAGGGACAAGGCCGCTAAGCGGGCTACAAGACCTCGGTGATGCGTCGCTGGCGGTAGTGCTCGTAATCCGGTACCAGGCGCGCGTAGCTTTCGTTCATCAGGTTGGATGAGATCATAAAGTCCGCGGAAGCCCGATTGCACGCCGTGGGGATGTTCCACACCACTGCCATGCGGAGCAGCGCCTTGACGTCGGGATCGTGGGGCTGGGGTTCCAGCGGATCCCAGAAGAAAATCAGGAAATCAATCTCGCCCTCAGCGATCCTGGCGCCGATCTGCTGATCGCCGCCCAGGGGGCCGCTGTGTAAGGCGTGGACCTCAAGCCCCAGGGTCTGGTGGAGCAGGGTGCCGGTTGTGCCGGTGGCGTAGATGATGTGTTGCGCGAGCAAATCGCGATTGAAGCGCGCCCATTCCAACAGGTCGCGCTTCTTGTTGTCATGGGCAACGAGGGCGATGCGCTTGCGGGGCTGCATCATAACAGTGATCTGTTCCATACGGCTTCCCTCCTTGGTTTGTGTGGGTATCTCAAGTTGTACCCCGTTTGGGCTGGGTGTCAATGCAGGAGGTGGTTATGTCGGACGTGTTACAGCGCCTGGCTTTGGAGTTAGGTCCGATTGCGGCACACGCCGCAGGGGTGGATGTGCGCGTCGGCCCGTACTGGACGGTGGCCCTGGTGCGCCGCGAGGGCGTGGTGCGCGGCGGGATCGCCGCCACGCTCGGCGCCTCGGACGAGCATCACTGGGGGGGCGGGCCGCCGGTGCGCGCCGCCGGCGAGCTGCTCACGCTGTCGGTGGCGGATTGGCTGGCTCTGCTTACCTCGCCCAATGTGCTGGAACGCAGCATCGGCCTGGCGACGGCTAACGCCTTGTTGGAGGTGGATCTCGCGCGCTGTCAATCCATCAACGCGGAGCACGTCATTCTGGAGCGCGGGGCCGGGCGCAACGTGGCCATCATCGGACATTTTCCCTTTGTGGAGCGCGTGCGTGCCCAGGCCGCCAACACCTGGGTGCTTGAATTGACCCCACGGGAGGGTGACCTCCCCGCGGCTCAGACTCCGGAGCTGTTGCCCCAGGCGGACGTGATCGCCATCACCGGCACGACCCTGTTGAATGGGACATTTGAAGAGCTGATGCGCTATCGGCGTCCCGGCGCTTTTGTGCTCCTGCTGGGCGGCACCACCCCGCTAACGCCTTTGCTCTTCACGTATGGGGTGGATCTGCTGGCGGGCGTGTACCTGGAGGATCCGCAGGCGGCGCTGCTCTCCATCAGCCAGGGGGCAACCTTCAAGCAAATCCGCGGCAAGCGTCTGGTGACGTTAACCCGTTCCCCCGAAGCCGGGGACTAGAGGCACGAAAGCCACGCCGCCCAGGTCCCGGTACTCCAGGCCAGAGGCGGTCTTGCGCACCTGCCACAAGGTCTGATAGCCTGAACGCGGGCCAACCGGAATGACCAGATAGCCATCGGTCTTGAGCTGGGCGATGAGGGCGGGCGGGATCTCGACGGGCGCCGCCGTCACGATGATGCCATCGTAAGGCGCATGCTCCTCCCAGCCCGCGTAGCCGTCCCCCAGCAGGAGGTGAACCGGGTAACCCAGTTGCGTCAACACCTCGCGCGCGCGGGCGTGCAGCTCCGGGATTTTTTCGATGGAATAGACGTCCAGGCCCATTTCCGCCAGCACCGCGGCCTGATAGCCCGATCCCGTGCCCACTTCAAGGACGCGCGCGCCAGGTTGGAGATGCAGCGCCTCCGTCATCAGCGCGACGATGTAGGGCTGGGAAATGGTCTGGCCGTAGCCAATGGGGAGCGGGTGATCGCCGTACGCATAAGCCTGATACTCTGGCGGCACAAACAGATGCCTTGGGACGCGCTGCAACGCCTCCAGCACGGCGGGAGAGCGCACGCCGCGTTGACGAATGACGACGAGCATGGCCTCGCGATTCAGGGCCCAACGGTCTTCATCCATGGGCTGTGCCTCCGGCCTTTCAGGCCTCTTTTGTGGGATTCAGCAAATCCTCGATGCGGGTTGGGCGCAGCGGGAGCCAGAAACCGAAAACGCTGCCCTGTCCCGGCGTGCTTTCAAACCAGACATCGCCATGATGCGCGTTGATCACTTCTTTGACCAGGGCCAGGCCCGTGCCCATGCCGCCAAAGCGGCGCGTGATGGAGCCATCAATTTGTGAGAAGCGGTGGAAAAGGCGCCCGTGGTCCTTCGGCTCGATGCCGATGCCGTGGTCGCGCACCGCCAGGTAGGCCCGCTCGTTTTCGCGCCACAGGGCGATTTCGACCTCACCACCTTCCGGGCTGAATTTGACGGCATTATCCACCAGGGCATCTATGGCGCGCCCGATGAACTCCGCATCCATCTCCAGCAGGGGAATGTCATCGCGGACGGTGAAGTTCAGCGGACATTTGTGCCCTGCCGCCCAGACGCGGCGCTTTTCCACGCACGTGCGCGCCACATTGACCAGAGAATTGGGTTGCAGGGAAAGCTGCCCTTGCTCGACTTGATGGAGCACGGTGATTTGTTCCACCAGATAAGCGAGGTGGCGCCCGTGGGTGTAAATCGTTTCGGCAGCCCGGCGCTGTTCCGCGGTCAAGCGATCCAGCATGCCGGTTGCTAACAATTCCGCGTAACCTACGATCAGCGAAAGCGGCGTGCGGAGCTCGTGCGAGATGTTCTGGATCATCTCTGCTTTCAACTGGTCGGCCTCTTTAAGGGAAAAATAGGCTTTTTGGAGCTCATCAGCCTGTTGGAGAGCCAGTCGGCGTTGACGCTGCAGGGCATGGGCTAGTTCTCCGACCGTCAGGGCAACAATGTTCAGCACCAGGATGAGGGCTACGGCTTGCTGGGTCCCGTTCATGGCCACGGGAGTTTGCTGGCTCACAACCTGCGCCGCCAGAGGGACGCTGAGCAGTAACGCCAGGCCCCACGCCGCCAGGTCCCCCAGGATCAGGCTGGTGAGCAACAGGGGCACGACAAAAAGATAAGCGGCAATCCAGATGCCGCTCAGGTAAAGCCATAGCAGAAGCAGGGTCAGGATGGCGATGGTCACGAGGATGGGACGGTTTTCGCGTGCAGCTTGCTGACTATCCCGCCAGCGAGGCTGCAGGCCGCTTGAGATTTCCACGATGTTGATCGTGAGCAGGATGACAATCATGTCAATGAGTCCCTCGGCCAGCAGCCCGTTCCAGAAATCCGGGACCAGAAGCTGGCTTCCGGCCAGCAAACCGACGAGCAAAAAGGCGAGAACGTTGAGCGCATGGCCGATGAAGATCGTGGTGGCCACGGCGATGCGGCGATTCGCAGCGTGGATGGCAAACCAGCCAGCGCTGGCCCCCATGAGGGTGTGGGGAATCACCGCGGCCAGTTCGTACCAATCGGGGCCCTTGAGCAACGTCTTGACCAGGAAGTTGAGGGCTGTAGCCAGGGCGCCTATCAGCGCGCCCTCCCAGGTACTGGTAAAGTAGGCAAAAATGACCACAATGGTCATGTTTAAGGCGATGATGGCCTGTGGCACCATGGGATTGGGAAGGTAAACCATCAATTGCCCCAGCAGCACATACAACACCACAGCGGCGAGTACCGGTTTCCAGCGCGTTGTTGCCAGTTTGGTTCCCAGGTAAGTCATTATGCCACCTCAAACGCGAGCTAACTTGTAACTACCTCTCGTCTCATTGGCTAGCGGTTAAAACCGTCCTTGCTGTAGGCTTGGGCTTGCCCCCTGGCGTCCCCGTAGGGGGACGTCAGGCTACAAGCCCATCAGAGGCGATTTCAATCGCCATGAGTAAGCAGTTACGCTAACTTACAAATATTATACAGGAACTTTATGAGAAAGGGAAAAAGACACCTCTGTGTCCCAGCGTGCCCGGAGGGACTCGGCACGCGCGACCAGAAATGTCGCGCAGTGCTGGTGGACGGAGCGATGAGGGCTTGCGCTTTTGCCACTTTTATGGTAAAATCTTGCCCGTCGGGCGAGTAGCTCAGTCGGTCAGAGCGCACGGTTCACATCCGTGAGGTCGTAGGTTCGAGCCCTATCTCGCCCACACCCCCTCGGACGAGGGGGTTTTTTGTTGCCTCACGCGCGGCACCAGCGACACAGGCGCCGCTCCACCACATCCACCAGCGCATACAGGCCAAACCCCAGCAGGCTCATCGCGATCAGACCGGCATACATGGCCGGATAGTCGAACAGCGTGCTGCCCGCGTAGTAGATGTAGTACCCCAGGCCGTAGCGAGTCGCGAACAGTTCCGCGACGTACAGCACCGCCACCGCCGTCCCGATGGACTGGCGCACGGCGGTCAGCATGGCCGGCAGCGTGGCGGGAAGGTAGACAAAGCGGAACAGGGCACGCCGTCCAGCGCCCAGGCTCCGCACGCTCAGCACCAGCTCTGGACGCAGCGCGGCGGCGCTGTCCCGCACCAGCACCAGCACCTGAAAGAACAACACCAACGTGATGATCAACACTTTTGGCAGTTCCCCTATCCCCAAAAACAACAACACCAGCGGCACCAGCACTACTTTGGGGATGGGATAGAGGAGGTAAATGAACGGGGCGCTCCAGGCGCGCAGGCGTGCGCTTTGCCCCAGGGCCAGGCCGAGGGGCGCCGCCGTCGCCAGGGCCAGGGCGATGCTCATCACCACGCGGTAGAGACTCGCCAGCATGTGCCGTCCCAACATGCCGGGGAGTTCCTGGGCAAATGTGATGAGGACCTGCCACGGCGGGGGCAAAATGGGACGTTGCACGATCCATGCCAGCACTTGCCAGAGGACGAGCAGCGTGCCCGCAGCGAGCAGCAGCTCACGACGACGCGGGGTACTCATAGCTGCCGCACCTCCTCCCGTAAGGCCGCGATGCGCGCCTGCATGGCCGGGCTGTGACGGTAATCCGCTGCGATGGGATGCGCGTTATCCACGCAGTGCGCCACGCGGTGCGGCGGGCGTCCCAGAAGCAGCAGCTTCTGTCCCAGGAACGCGGCCTCCTCCAGGGCGTGGGTGACCATCACCACGGTCACGTCCATCTCCTGCACCAGCTCCAGGGTGAGCAAGTGCAAACTCTCACGGGTCGGCACGTCCAGAGACGCAAACGGCTCATCGAGCAGCAGCAGATCGGGATCGAGCACGAGGGCGCGCGCCAGGGCCGTGCGCTGACGTTGCCCGCCGGAAATCTGGCCCGGATAATGGTCGGCTACGTCCAGCAGGCCCAGGCGCTCAAGCCAGTAGGACACGCGCGCATCGGCTTGCGGGTCGAGCGGCTCGCGCGGGGCGTGGCGCCCATCCGGCCCGTAAAAACGGCGGATGTTCAGGCCCAGGCGCACATTTTGCTCCACGGTGGCCCAGGGCAACAGGCCGTAATCCTGCAGCACCACGCCGGTGCGGGGACGGGGGTGCGTCAGGCGCTCCCCGTCCACCAGCACGGCGCCACTTTGCGGGTGGTAGAGGCCCGCGAGGAGCATGAGCAAGGTGGTCTTGCCGCAACCGGATGGCCCCAGCACGGCCCAAAGCTCCCCGCGTGCCACCTGCCAGTGAAAATGCTCAAACAGTGGTGGTTGACCGTGATACCCGTACGTGAGGTCGTGAACGTCCAGCATTACTTCAGCCAGTCCGCCTTGATGATGTCCGCATAGGCAGGCGCCTGGCTCACCAGGCCCTTGTCGCTCAGCCAGGCCACCACATCGGCCAACTGCTCCGGCGTGGGCACCCCGGCGTTGGGATAGTCCGGCAGGGTGTAGCTGTTCAACACAGGGGCTGGGACCAGCTTTTTCTCGCTGAGCAGCTGATTCCAGCGCGTCTTATCCGCATTGATGTCCTGGCTGGCCTTGTTCACGCTGCGCAGGAAAGCGCGCACCGCGTTGGGATGGGCCTTGAGGAAGGCCGCATCGAATACGTAAACGCTGGTGCTGTATTCAGGAGCGCTCGTATCGTCCAGCAGGACGCGCGCGCCCTGCTGCACCGCAAGCGACGCCAGCGGTTCGGGCAGCGTCGCTGCCTCCAACTCGCCGGATTGAAGCAGAGCCATCCGGTCGGGGATCTTGGGCACGGCCACGGTCGTGATCTCATCCGCCGCTAGCCCGGCCTTTTGCAGCAGGCGCGTCGTCACGTACTCGATCACCGTCCCCTGGGAGACGCCGATCGCGACGCCGCGCAGCTCCTGCGGGGACTGGCGCGTGCTGTTGCCCGGCACCAAAAGGCGGAACTGCGGGTACTGAGGTGTGGCGACCATCGCCGTGCGCACCGCTACCAGGCGTACCGACTCACGGTTAGCCAGGGTGAGCGCCACCAGATCACTGATGGTGGCGTCGAGCTGGCCGGCCTGCAGGAGCTGGTCGCGCTCCGCGGCGGAAGCCACGGGCACAAGCTCCACCGTCAGGCCTTCTTGCGTGAAATAACCCTGAGCTTCAGCCACATAAAGCGGCAGCGTATCCAGAATCGGCAGCACCCCAACGCGCACCTTGACCGGTTCCACGGGCTTCTGCGAGCAGCCGGCAAGGAATACCGTTACCAAAACGAGCAGCAAACTTACACGTAAAATCTTATTCACCATAATATCTCCCCTCTTCATGGAACTAGATTACGACCTCACGCTATACGCCAACCGTGCGTGATTATACTCCAGCTTGCCCATTCTTCATGGGGGAGCGTACCGCCGTAACCCGGATGACCTGGTCCGATGCGTGCACAAAGACGTACGCGGCCTTGGGGTTGGCATGTGGGCCAGATTCCCCCCGGTACACCGGGATGCAGCTTTCCTGGAGTCAATTTTATGCTATCATTGGGCCAACGTAACTACTCAGGCGTGGCGATTGAAATCGCCTCTGATGGGCTTATAGCCTGGCGTCCCTGCCCCCCTGTAGTCCCCCCTAAAAAGGGGGACGGTGGCCCGCTAAGGCGAGCGGATGCCCGAAGCGCAGCGAAGGGAACGGTCACCCGGCGGGTAGCGCCCTGCAGGCGCGGTTTTAACCGCTAGCCAATAAGCCTCGGTGAGCAGTTACGGGCCAACTTTACAAACGCACAGGTGGCACGATGAAGGGATCAACGCATCTTATCGGAGGGTTAGCCGCGGCGCTGGTGGCCGAACGTATCGTGGGCCAGGTCACAACGCTGCGCGCGGTGTATTACGTGGGCGACTTCCCCGTATCCCAAATGCTCATCGGGGCCGCGGTTGCCGCCTTGGGGGCCTTGCTCCCCGACATTGACGAACCCCACTCCACGGTGGCCAACCTGCCGCGCAAAGCCGGGCAGATGGTGAAACCCCGCGGCAACGACCCGTTGGAAGTGGCCATCGGCACCACCATCAAAGGGGGAGCGGGCTTCCTGAACATCCTGACCCAGACCCTCTCCGGCTTCATCCGCGCGCTGGCAGGCGGACATCGCGGCGCGACGCACTGGCTCATCATCGGCGCGTTGCTGACCGCCGCCATGTGGGCTTTGGGCGTGCGTCTGGACTTACCGCGTATGGGCCTGTGGTTTGGAGCCGGGTATGCCAGTCACTTGCTGCTGGACATGCTGACCACCAGCGGCTTGCGCGTCCTCAAGCCCTTTTACGGCAAGACCATCCACCTCTTGCCCAAACATTTGCGCGTGCGCACGGGCAGTTGGGCCGAAAACGGCGTGCGCGCCTGGCTATTCTTCTCCATCCTGTGGATGATTTGGAAACGCTGATGGACACCCGCTCACTCCCCCAACCCGTGCGCATCCTTACCGGCACGCGTGTTCAACTGAGCGCCATCACCCCGGCGGACATTGACACCCTCGTCCGCTGGTACGAGGATAGCGATTTCCTGCGCTTGTTTGACACCTCAACCGCCTACCCTTTGCCGCGCGAAAAACTGCAGCATTACATCGTCAGCAAGCAGGCCTCTGCTACGGATTTTGTCTTTGCGATTCGCCTCCTTGACGATCCGACCATGGTAGGCTACATCGAACTGGTCAACATCGAGTGGAACAACGGCGTTGGCCAGGTAGGGATTGGCATTGGGGATCCGGCGCGACGTGGCAAGGGGTACGGCAGCGAAGCCCTCTCCCTGCTGCTCGATTTCGCTTTCTTCGAGCTGAACCTCTACCGCGTGCAGCTCTTTGTCATCGCCTACAACCAGTGCGCCATCCACCTGTACGAAAAACTCGGCTTCCGGCGCGAGGGGGCCTTGCGCGCCTACGTCCATCGCGACGGCGCACGCTACGACCTGTACGTCTACGGCCTGCTGCGTCCCGAATGGGAAACGCGACGCTAATCGGCCTGCTGGAGGTGACCTATGCGTAAATCAGAGCGCAGACCATTGGGGGGCTGGTGGCTGGCCGTGGTCACCGTCCCTATGGCATGGGGCTTACTGGCGCTGGATCCTTTCCCCACCTGGACGCGCGCCGTGATGCGCACAGCCGCGCTGCTTGGCTACAGCGCCCTTTTTCTGGCCGGCCTGGCATCCCTATGGATGCGGGAGCTGGCGCAGCGCTTTGGGCGTCCCTTTATCCGCCTGCACCACACGCTGATCATCATCGCCTGGGCAAGCATGGGCTTCCACGTCGGCAGCGCTATATGGGAAACCGCATCCCTGAGCGTGCTCGTGCCGGATTTCAGCTCCCCGCTCATGTTTTTCACCCTGGGAGGGCGGCCCGCCCTATGGCTTTTCCTTCTCGTCACCCTGGTTGCCGTGTATCGTGCGCGCATCGGGCGCGTGTGGAAGCGCTGGCATCTCTTGAGCTACCTGGCTTTTGTGCTGGTATCCCTCCACGCCTTACTCCTGGGGGCAAGCTTCCAGCATCCGGCGGCCCGTCTTTTACCCGCAACCTGGCTGGCAGCGATGCTGCTTGCCTTCGTCCTGCGTCGTCGCGCCTCGCGTTAACCTTCTGTAGCTGGGGATGCGGGCCCCGCGTGCAGGTGGGCGCGCGCTTTTCAGGAGCGGGGCGTGTTGCGCGGGCCATGTCCACCCAGCGCCGCCGTAGCGCAGGCTATCTCCTTTCGGCGGGTGGTCTCTGCCGTTCTCTGCTTTTGGGGATGCGGGTCCCGCGTGCAGGTGGGCGCGTGGCGTGGACCATTTCACACCTCTGGAACTCCTTTGCCTTGCATAACGTTTAAGGTGGTAGAGGAGCGTTTAGCTCCTCTGGTCAGACTTGCCTGGCTGACCGTTGTCGGTTCTTTCACAGAAGGAGGTTCAAGATGGTACGCAGAAGCTTGTTAAGCGTGCTGTTGCTGACGCTGCTCGTGGCTTGTGGACGTCCAACGCCAACGATGCCCCCCACCGCCACATCCACTCCTGAGCCGGGACCACCCGCTTCGCCAACCCCCACGGCGGCGCTGCTCCCTTCGCCCACGCCCACGGAACCACCCATCACGCCCACGGAAGAGCCCACGGCCACGGCGGTACCCCCGTCACCCACCCCTAAACCCGCCCAGCGAGCTACGGCCACGCCCACTCCCAACCCGCGCCAACTGCACATTACGTATCCCGTGCCCAATCAGAGCGTGAGCTGTCCGTTTACGGTCAAGGGGGATTTCACGATGGCGCCGTTTGAGGCCACCTATCGCCTGCGCATTTACGATGCAGCGGGGAAGGTCGTCCACGAGGCCCCGCTCATGGTGCCGGTGGAAATGGGCAAGCCGGGCAGTTTCGTCGCCACGGTGGGCTGCAACGCGCTCAGCGGCAAGGGACAATTGGAGATTGCCGAGCTGAGCATGAAAGATGGCTCGATTGTCGTCAGCGCCAGGGTGGCCCTCAACTTTGTGCCTGCGACGAGCGGTACCATCGAGGGCCCCGCGGCTGATGAGGAGGTGACTTTGCCCATCCGTCTGTTGGCGCGCGTGGGTGATCCCGGCAATCGCGTGCGCGTGAAGGTTATCTGGCAGGATGGAACCGGCTTCGAGCGCGATTTCGATACGCTGCCAGGTCTGGATGGGCGCGGGTTCCTCATGGCAGTGCTGGATGGGCAAGGGCCGGCTACAGCGCAACCGGCGCGCATCGAGATCTACGATGATCAGGGGGCATTGCTGGCACGCCAGCAGGTGCGCTATCTGCCCGCCAACGATCCCAACACGATGGCCATCAAGGTGGTGTGGGTAAAGGGCGAGAATCCGGTGACGGCGACGGTGCGCATCCCCAAGACGGTGGCGGTGGGACGCGCTGCGCTGAATGTGCTGTTGTGGGGGCCGCCTCCCAACAACCTGGAAGGGTGGTCCTCGGCGATTCCGTCCCCGGCCCAGGTGGCACAACATCGCCAGGAACTGAATCCGAGCTGGGGCGAATATGTGCAACTGCGCAGTTTGATCATCAAGGATGGTGTGGCGTACGCCGATTTTTCGCGCGAGCTGGAGACCTGTCCATGCGGTTCCTTGCGTAGCTGGGTGATCATCCAGCAAATCCGCCTGACGCTGTTGCAGTTCAGCACGGTGAAGGATGTGGTCATCTCCATCGAGGGCCGCACAGAGGATATTTTGCAGCCATGAGGCAAAGGGCAGGGGCGCAGGTCGGCCCCTGCCCTTTTTTGCGGCTAATCCTGGTGGATTGGTGTAGCTCTTGCCTCAGCGCTCAGGCGCTGCTTGAGCCTGGTCTGACGGCAATCGCAACACGCCGGCTGCTGACAACCAAGCGCTCAGACCGCCGGCGATGAAGGCGACGCGCAGGTTTGTGTGGTCGGCAATCCATCCCCCCATGACGGGCCCGATGCTGTTGGCAAGCGAGACTGCGGTCGCGTCCAGCCCGTAGGCGATGCCGGTATGCTCTGGCGGCGCCAGGCGCCCGATGTAGGCGCTGATCGTGGGCAGGGTCCCACCGATGGCGATACCGATGAGGATTTCGCAACCCAGTAAAAGCCAGTAGCTGGGCGAGAGAGCCTGTGCGATAAGGCCCAAGCCGGCCAGCATGGCGCAACTCAGCAGGATGCGTCGTCCCCCGTAGCGATCGGCCCAGCGTCCCAGGATCACCGAGGCGAAAGCACTACTCAGGCCTGAGGCGGAGGTCAGCAGACCGGCTGCGGAGCTGATCCAGGGCGAATCCGGCGGCAGGAGAGTTTTGGCCAGCAAGGGGAGCAGCGGGGTGGACATGCGCAATCCCAGGCGTAGGGAGAAGCGTAACACCAGGATCAATCCCAGCAGGGACGCGCCGAACAGGACGCCCCAGGTTTGTTGCAGGCGCGCACGGCGTGTCAGTCCGTCCGCGGGGCGGGGTTTAGGGGTAAAGGTCTCATGGACGCCCACCAGGATCAACAATCCAGCCACGAGGAGCAGGCCGGACGTGATCAGGAAGACCAGCCGATATCCCACCAGATCGGCGCCCACTCCACCGGTCACGGGGCCGAGGGATTGTCCCAGGAAGATAGCCAGTTGCAATTTGCCGAGAGTCTCGCCCAGGCGCGCTTTCGGGGTGGTACTGGCGACCAGCGTGGTGGCGGCTGCTACGGAGCCGGTCAGGACGCCCTGGAGCAGGCGCAGCAGGGCGAGCTGTTGCACGTTCTGAGCCAGGTACATACTCCCCACGATAAGCGTACCTCCCAGCAGGGCGCGTTCCACCATGAGCTTACGCCCAAAGCGATCGCTGAGAGCGCCCCAGATGGGGGACATGACGGCCATGGCAAAAGCCGGCGCTGCTACAATCAGGCCAGACCAGGTGTTCACTTCACCATCGGGGACTCCCAGGCTTTGCACGTAGAGTGGCAAGATCGGCACGATGGTAGCAAAGCCGATGATGGCCAGAAACTCCGCTATCCAGACGATGAGAAAGTTCCGCTGCCAGGTTGTGTCCATGATCCTTCTCCAACATATCTTCACGGCCGGGGTATTGTATCACAAATGGGGGAATTGTTAGCCGTGCAAAGTGTAAACCTCTTGCGCTCCTCCCTACCTCGTTTATAATCCCCCTCATGAGACCAGAACCCTACGGCCTGATCACGACCGTCGCGGCGCGGAGTGCGGCGGCGCGCGCGGGTTTGCGCGTCGGCGATCGGCTGCTGCGTGTGAACGGGCAGCTTTTGCGCGATGTGATTGATGTGCAGGTCTATGCGGCGGAGCCGGAGGTGAGTTTCCTGGTGGAGCGTGACGGGCAGCGTTTGACGTTGCGCGTGCGCCGGCGTTACGGGGAAGATTTGGGCCTGGGGTTCGCGGAGCTTTTGTTCGACGGGCGGGTGCGCGTCTGCCAGAATGCGTGCGATTTTTGTTTTGTGTCGCAGATGCCACCGGGGATGCGCGATCCGCTTTATGTGAAGGATGATGATTACCGTCTCTCGTTTTTGCAGGGGACGTATATCACGCTCACGAATCTGCGTGAGGATGATTGGAAACGTATCTCAGAGCAGTACTTGAGCCCTCTGTACGTCTCGGTGCACGCGACGGAGCCGGAGGTGCGCGTGGGGTTGATGCATAACCCCCGCGCCGGACGGGTCATGGACGATTTGCGCCGCCTCATCCAGATGGGGGTTACGGTGCATACGCAGGCGGTCCTTGTCCCCGGACGGAATGATGGGGAGCATCTTGAGCGTACGATCGCTGATCTGGCCGGGCTGTATCCGGGCGTGCAGTCGCTGGCGGTTGTGCCGGTGGGCCTGACGCGCTTCCACAATCCGGTTTGCCGTCCCTATACGGACGCGGAAGCGGTTGTTGTTTTGGAGCAGGTTTTGGGATGGCAGGAGAAGCTGCTCAAGCAGGTGGGGACGCGCTTTGTGTACCCTTCGGATGAGTGGTACCTGCGCGCACAGAGACCGCTGCCGCCTGCGGCGGCGTACGGAGAGCACCTGCCCGCGCTCATCGAAAATGGCGTAGGCCTGACGCGCCTCACCCTCGATCGGTGGCCTGAGATTGTGAAGGTGCTGCGTAAGGCTGGCGGAGCGCGTCAGATTTGGGTGACGGGAACGCTCTTTGCGCCCCTGTTGCGACAGCAGGCGGAGGCCTTTACACGCGCGACGGGGCTGGCTGTGGAGGTGCTGGCGGTCCCCAACAGGACTTTTGGGGAAACGGTGACCGTGGCGGGATTGCTCACGGTGGCGGATGTTGAGGCGGCGCTGCAGGATCGCGCGCCGGATGCTCTGGTTGTCTTGCCGGCGGTGATGTTTCGTGGGCCGAAGGGACGTTCGCTGGATGGGTTGACGTTGCAAGAGACTGCGACACGCTGGCGGCGGACGGTGATCACGCCCCCGCCGGTGGAGACCTGGTAGGGAGGTTTGTCATGCGTTTGGGACGTTTGTTTGTGCTTTTGAGCCTGGGTTTGAGCCTGGTGTTGACGTCTTGCGGTCCAACACAGACGCCGACCGTGGCGCCGACGTCTGTGGCGGCGACTTCAACGCTCGCCCCTGCACCGACCTTGCCGCCAACGGCTACGGCAACACCGGCGCCGACGCCCACGCCAACCCCAACGCCGGATCCGCTGGCCGATGTGGTGCCGGCCACTAAGCTGACCGTGTGGCACGCTGTGACCACGCAGAGCCATGCGCAGGTGCTCCAGGAGCTGGCGGATGAGTTCTCGCGCACCAATCCCTGGGGGATCCAGGTGGAGCTGGTGGCGACGGGTAGTACAAGCGAGAGCCTGAAGAAGACCAAACAGGCCATCTCCGATGGCATGCCGCCTGATATGGTGATTGCTTATCCGAGCAGCCTGGCCGAGTATGCGAAGTTGGAAGCGCTGGTTCCCCTGGACCTGTTTCTCACGCATCCGGAGTACGGCCTGGAGGCTGCCGGGATGACGGATTTTGTCACGCCGGATGGCGTTGTGGACGTGTACCCGCAGGCGGGGTATCAGGCTTTGAGCCTGCGCCTGGGCCGTCGCATCTGGCTGATGTACTACAACGCGACCAAACTGCAGGCTCTGGGCTTCACCGCGCCCCCGGCCACCTGGGATGAGTTGCGCGCGCAGTGTGACGCGGCTCAGGCGCAGGGGCTGCGCTGTCTGGCTGTCGCGCCGGATGCTTCGCTGCTGGAGGCGTTGATCTGGGCGCGCGGTGGTGAGTTGCTCGATCCGCGCGGCGCGGTGACCCTGGGTGATGAGGCCGGGCAGGAGAGTTTTGCGCTTTACGCGGCGTTAGCCGCTGCCGGTCAGGCTTACCGCGCCGGCGATAATTTCGGCGAGCAGAAGGATTTCGGCGCCCAGAAGGCCCTCTTCACCTTTGGCACAAGCGCCAGTTTGGGGTATTATGAGAAAGAGGTGAAAGGGCGCTTTGCCTGGGGGATTGCGCCTTTTCCCTCTGGTGGAAAGGCGCCGGTCGTGGTGACGTACGGCTTTTCGGGCGGGATCCTGGCGCCGTATCGCGAGCAGCAGCTCGCGGCCTGGCTGTTCTTGCGCTGGTTGCAGGAAGCGGGCCCCGCCGCGCGTTGGGCGGCGGTCTCCGGCTACCTCCCGCTGCGGCAGGCGGCCTGGGACGCAGCGCGGACTGACCAGACGCTGGTCTCCATCCCCCACCTGGAAGAGGCCTGGCAGACGTTGCCGTATGCCCATGAGGAGCCGGCGGTGAGCGGCTGGAGCGGGGTGCGCAAGACCTTGAGCGATGCGCTCGGCGCGTTGCTGGGGGGCAAGGATGCCAGCACGTTGTGGCGTCAGGCGCTCCAGGAGGCGCAAAAGAGCGTGTGGCCTTAGGGCCTTTGCCTGACTCATGGAAAGGAGGTGATGACAAGGAGACTTTGAGGTAGGGGAAGAAAGCGCCTGCCCCGTCTGCGGACGGGTGACGAGGTGGCGATGTGTCGAAGTGTCGGCGGATCTCGCCGGGGGAGTGCCCGCCCCCCATCTTCCCCTTTTGTGCCAAGCCGGAGGCGAAAGCCGTCGGTGACGACGTGACAGGCGTCCGGCACGGGCTTCCCGTACGGCCTGAAGGCTCAGGACCGGGGGGGTTTTTATTTCCATGGAACTGCCCACGGCATGGGCATTGTGCGGCACCCAGGGAGGGGGTGTGTATGGCGACGCCCTGGGTGCATGGCTGCCTGACGCGCTGAGGGGTTCCGATTCTCAAACACCAAAACCATGGAGGAGACCTATGTGTGGTATTGTCGGTTATGTTGGCCCGCGTGAGGCGGCGCCACTGATTTTGGATGGTTTGAAGCGCCTGGAATATCGTGGCTATGATTCGGCGGGGATCGCGGTGCTGACGCCGGAGGGGCATATTGATGTGCGCCGCGCGGTGGGTAAGTTGCATAACTTGAGCAGCGCCCTGTCTGCCGCTCCGCTGTATGGGAAGCTCGGCATCGGGCATACGCGCTGGGCGACGCACGGGGGCGTGACGGAGCGCAACGCGCATCCGCATGTGGGCAATCATCGGCGCGTGGCCGTTGTCCACAATGGGATTATTGAGAATTACGCCACTTTGCGCGCGGAGCTGGAGGCGGAAGGCGTGCGCTTTGCGTCGGAGACGGATACGGAGGTGTCGGCGCATCTGGTGGATACGTTTATGAGCGATGGCATGGATTTGTTCCATGCGGTGCTCAAGAGCCTGCCTTTTATTCAGGGCGCGAGTGCTTTTGTGTTCCTTAGTCCTCTGGAGCCGGATCGCCTGGTGACGGCGCGCCTGGGGAATGCCGGCGGCATCGTGTTGGGCCTGGGCGAGGGGGAGAATTTTGTCGCCTCCGACATTCCGGCGATTTTGGAGCATACGCGCGACATGATTTTCCTGGAAAATCGCCAGATCGCTGTGGTGACGCGGGAGCAGGTCCAGCTCTACACGGCGGATGGGCAGCCCCTGCAGGGGCGACTGCACTCCATCCCTTGGGACCCTGTGGCGGCGGAGAAGGGCACGTATCGGCACTTCATGCAGAAGGAGATTGCCGAGCAGCCCCGCGCTATCACAGATACCTTGCGCGGACGGGCGGATTTCCGCGCCGGGCGGGTGCGCCTGGAGGCGCTGGCGTTGAGCGAGGAGGAGGCGCGCGCTTTACAGAAGATCACGGTCGTGGCGTGCGGCACGTCCTACCATGCCGGGCTGGTGGGCAAGTTCATGCTCGAAAACATCGCGCGCATCCCGGTGGAAGTGGATTACGGCTCGGAGTTCCGCTATCGCCGCCCTATCATCGGACCGGATAGCGCGGTGCTGGCGATCACGCAGTCCGGTGAGACGGTGGATACGCTGGCGGCGATGGAGGAGGGACGGAACGCCGGCGCGCGGCTCTGGTCCATCGTCAACGTGCTGGGCAGTCAGGCGCAGCGCATCGCGGATGGCTACATCTTGATGCAGGCCGGGCCGGAAATTGGCGTGGCTTCCACCAAGGCGTTTACGACAAGCCTGGTGGATCTCTATCTGCTCACCCTGTATCTGGCGGAGTTGCGCGGCACGCTGGATAGCGCGGCCTTGCGCAAGGCGGTCAATGAGCTGGCGCGTCTGCCTGAGCTGGTGGGGGAGGTGGCGGAAGAGCTGCCCATCTACCAGGAGCTGGCGGAAACGTTCCATCGGCGTGAGCACTTCCTGTTCCTGGGGCGCGGCTTCAACTATCCCATTGCCCTGGAAGGGGCGTTGAAGCTCAAGGAGATCTCTTACATTCACGCCGAGGGCTACCCGGCGGGCGAGATGAAGCATGGCCCGATTGCCTTGATTGACGCGCAGATGCCGGTCGTGACCCTGGCCCCGCGCGACGGTGTGTACGATAAGATGATCAGCCAGATCGAGCAGGTGAAGGCGCGCGGCGGGACGGTCATCGCGGTGGTGCAGCGCGGCGACGAGATCGCACGTGCCAAGGCGGATTACGTGCTGGAGGTGCCGGCCTGCTCGCCCTTGCTGGCGCCAATCGTCAACGTCATCCCGTTGCAGTGGCTGGCTTATGCCATTGCCGTGCGGCGGGGGGCGGATGTGGATCAACCGCGCAATCTGGCCAAAAGCGTTACGGTGGAATAAGGTTGCACGGCTCAGGGCGGGGGCGGACAGCGCCCCCGCCCGTTGTTTGCAGGCACGTAGCCCCTCCGTGTCACAGATCCCCAGAGCTTGTTTTTTCCTTCCTTTTACCCCTTGACAATAGAACATTTGTGCGATAAAATTGGGATAGGTTGGGATAAGGCTGGCTAATCTTGGGATAGATCGGGGAGCAGGAGGTGACCCATGGCGCGTCAGGTGAATCAACGCATGCAGAGCATTCTGGACTTTATCCAGGATTACACGGTGAAATACGGCTTTCCCCCCACCATCCGGGAAATCGGTGAAGGGATCGGAGTCAGATCCACCTCGCAGGTGACGTATTACCTGAAAAAGCTGGAGCAGGCCGGTTACATCGTGCGTGAGCCGGATACCTCACGCGGTTTGCGCCTGGCCAACCCGCCTGCGCGCGTGCCGGTTGCGCTGGCCTCTGTGCCTGACGTGTCCCGACCCGATGCCGCGTCTATCATCAGCATCCCCATCCTGGGCGTGATTGTGGCCAGCGCGCCGGTGCGCTCCGATCCCCTGCCGGGCGATGAGACCATCGAGCTGACGGCCTCCCTGTTTGGGCGTGACACCTCGGACCTGTTCTGCCTGCGCGTGCGCGGCGATTCCATGATTGATGCGCTGGTCAATGATGGCGATCTGGTTGTGCTGCGGCGGCAGAGTGAGGTCCACAATGGGGAGATGGCCGCGGTCTGGCTCACCGATCGGGAGGAGACGACGCTCAAGCGCGTGTACTACGAGGGGCGCGTCGTGCGCCTGCAGCCGGCCAACCCCCAGCATGAGCCTATCTTTGTATCGGCTTCGGCGGTGCAGATTCAGGGGAAAGTGCTCCTGGTCATCCGGCAGACGGCGTGACGGACGAACGCGCTGGGCCATAGCGCGCGTTCCCGGTTTTGCCGGAGCTGGGCAACGCACGCCCCTGCCCCCATGGGCTGATGGTTGCCTCACGCTCTCATGCGTCATTGGCGCAGTCGCCCCGCTTAGAAAAATTCACGTTGGACAAAAATCCCCCTTTAGTTATAATCGTATCTAAGGCTTGGGCCGGATTTGGACCGAGAGGAGGATACCTTGCATGACGCTCTCAATTGATGAACAACTGGACATTTTGATGCGTGGCGCAGAATACGGTGATGCGCAATTGTACGCCACCATGCGCGAGGAGCTGCGCGAGCGTTTGATGGATTCCCAACGCACGGGCAAGCCGTTGCGGGTCTATTGCGGCTACGATCCCACCGCTCCTGATCTGCACCTTGGGCACACCGTCACGATGCGCAAGCTGCGCCAGTTCCAGGAGCTGGGACACCAGGCCATTTTCGTGATCGGCACCTACACCTCACTGATCGGCGATCCCTCCGACAAGGACAAGGCGCGCCCGCGCCCGACGGAGGAACAGGTCATGGCCAACGCGCGCACCTACACCGAACAGGCCTTCCGCATCCTGGACCCGGAGAAGACTGAGGTGCGCTATAACGGCGAGTGGCTCAGCAAGCTTGACTTTAAGACCATCATCGAGCTGGCCTCGAATTTTACCGTGCAGCAATTCCTGGCGCGTGACAACTTCGCCAAACGCTACGCCAAGGGCGATCCCATCTGGTTGCACGAGTTCTTCTACGCGGTCATGCAGGGCTACGATGCCGTCGTGTTGGAGGCGGATGTCCAGCTTGGCGCCACGGAACAGCTCTTCAACATCATGGCCGGGCGCAAACTGCAGGAAGTGTTCGGTCAGCGTCCGCAGATTCCTGTGACCGTGCCCATTCTGGTGGGTACGGATGGACATGTGCGCATGTCCAAGAGCATGGGCAACTACATTGGCATCACCGAACCGCCGGAGGTGATGTACGGCAAGGTCATGAGCATCCCCGATGAGGCGATGAGCAACTACTTCAACCTGGTCACGCGCTGGTCGCCTGCGCAGATTGCCCAGCTCGAGGCCGAGATCGCCAGCGGCGCGCTTCACCCGATGGAGGCGAAGAAGCGGCTGGCCTGGGAAATCGTGGACATCTTCTACGGCAGCGCGGCGGCGGATGAGGCCGCGGCGCACTTTGCCCGCGTTCACCAGCAGCGCGAGCTGCCCGAGTCCATGCCCGAACACACCCTCACGGCGCCGGTCAAGCTGGTGGATTTGCTCGTCACCCTGGGACTGGCTTCCAGCAAAAGCAACGCGCGGCGCCTCATCCAGCAGGGGGGCGTGCGCCTGGATGATACGCGCATAGACGATCTTGAGGCGCTGGTCGAACCGGGCGAGCACGTGTTGCAGGTGGGCAAACGCAACTTCGTGCGCCTGCATTGAGCCCAAATTCATCCCAAAAACCTGTTGACATTCAAACAGGATATGCTACACTAAGTTTGAGCATTCGTGAGGAGGTGCCGAGCATGGCCGAGGAAGCAAAGATTGAGCAGACCCCAACCCTACACGGCAAGCCGGCTGAGGGGAAGCGCTTAGTCGTTTGCATTGAAGACGAGCCGGAAATGATCGAACTCATCCGTCTCATCCTGGCCCGCAAAAATTTCGAGCTGATCGGGGCCGTGGGTGGACGTGAGGGATTGGAAACGGTACGCAAACTGAAGCCCGATCTGGTCTTGCTGGACCTGATGATGCCCGACATGGATGGGTGGGAAGTTTACCAGCAGATGAAGGCGGACAAGGAGCTGCGCGACATCCCCGTCATCGTGGTGACTGCCAAGGCGCAAAGCATTGACAAAGTCCTGGGGTTGCACATCGCGAAGGTGGATGATTACGTCACCAAACCCTTTGGGCCGCAGGAGCTGCTGGCCAGCATCAACCGAGTGTTGGGGCTGAAGGAGTAGGCAGTGTGCCACGGTCCAGGTTGCTTGCCATTGGGAACGAATTACTCAACGGCGAGGTACGCGACCGGAACCTTTACACGTTGATCACTGCCCTGACCCACGACGGGATCAGGGTCGAAGCGGCGGTGCTGATAGGGGATGACCTATCGCGCATCGCCGCTTCGCTTTTATGGCTTCTGGAGGGGGCGCCAGACGTGCTTATAGTTTGTGGTGGACTAGGGCCCACGGCGGACGACGGCACGCTGCAAGCCGTTGCGCACGCGCTCCAGCGTCCAATGCGGGAGAGCGCCGCCGCGCGTGAGCTGGTGGAGGCGCATTATCAGCGGCTGATGGCGCGGGGCTACCTGGCGGAGCCCGGTCCGGAGGAGGCACGGCGCAAGATGGCCACCCTGCCGGAAGGCGCCGAGCCGCTGCCCAATCCGTGTGGCACGGCTCCCGGCGTGCGCCTGCTTCACGGCGCGACCCGCATCTATTGTTTGCCCGGCGTCCCCGAAGAGATGGAGGCAATGCTGCACGAGGTTGTGCTGCCGGAGCTGCGCGCGTGTTACGATTTGCACCCGGAAGCGCGCGCGGAGGTGGTGGTTCACGTGGATGACGAGGCGACGTTGGCCGCGTTGCTGCGCGAGACGCAGGCGGCTTTCCCCGATGTGTATGTGAAATCGCTGGCGTGCGCTTTCCCCGCGGCGCGCCTGGAGGGTGTCCGTGTCATTGCCGTCGCGGCTGATGTTGGGCGTGCCCAGGCGGCTCTGGACATGGTGCGGGCGCGGGCGGCGACGCTGCTTCGACTTTAAGACTTCGTGGCGGAGGTACGTATGGAGCTCAAGTTGGATGTGGTGACGATTGAAAAACCGGAAACGTTGAATTTCATTTTGGGCCAATCCCACTTCATCAAGACGGTTGAGGATGTGCATGAGGCTCTGGTGAATACTGTGCCGGGCATCAAGTTCGGCCTGGCCTTCTGCGAGGCTTCAGGCAAGCGCCTGATCCGCTGGAGCGGCACGGACGAGGCGCTCATCGCGCTGGCACAGCGCAACGCGGAACGCATCGGGGCCGGCCATAGCTTTATCATCTTCCTGGGCGAAGGGTACTATCCGGTGAACGTGCTGCGCGTGTTGCAGACGGTGCCGGAACTGGTGCACGTGTTCTGTGCGACGGCTAACCCGACTCAGGTGATTGTGGCCGAGACGGCCCAGGGACGCGGTATCCTGGGCGTGATTGACGGCATGTCCCCCCTGGGGGTGGAAGGCGAGGAGGATCAGGCCTGGCGCAAGAGCTTCTTGCGGCAAATTGGTTACAAGGCATAAAGGAGAGAGCGATGAGCGATTCGCGCATTTTACCCCTGCCGGCCCCTCGTCTCACCGGGCCGATGTCGCTTGAGGAGGTGCTGGCCAAACGCCGTTCTGTGCGCCGCTATCAGGCGCAAGAGTTGACCCTGGAGCAGATTGCCCAGCTTCTCTGGTCGGCGCAGGGCATCACCGGACGCAAGCCGCAGTTCCGGACCGCGCCTTCAGCGGGGGGCTTGCATCCGCTGGAGTTCTATCTGTGCCGGCATGATGGCATCTGGCATTACGAGGTGGAGCAGCATCAGCTCAAGCAGACCTTCGATCAGGATGTGCGGAAGCTGTTGGGCGAGGCGTCCTGGAAGCAGACGTTTATCGGCATGGCGCCGTGTGTCTTCGCGGTGAGCGCGCAGTTCCGCCGCTCGACGACGACGTACGGTGAGCGCGGACGTCTGCGCTATGTGCCCATGGATTTGGGGCACGCGGCGGAAAATATGTTGCTCCAGGCGGTGGCGTTGGGACTGGGCGCGGTGGTGATCGCTGCATTTGATGATGAGAAAGTTGCGCAAATTCTGCATCTGCCGGCGAACGAGGAACCGCTTTATCTCATTCCTGTAGGGTATCCGGGGGCATGAGCTGGTTGAAGGCGATGCGTCGGGATCCGGTGCCCTGGTTGCTGGATCCCGTCAATCCTTCGGCGCGCCTGCAGACGCTGGAGTTTGTTTTCGGCAAAAGCGAGGAGGACATTCATGGCGAACGGCTGGGCTTGTTGATGTGGAAGCCGGTGCGCGAGATTTTCCGTCAGTTCAGTCCGGAGAATTTTTGGGGCTGGCGCGATAACCCTTACCACGGGAGCCAAGTCGGTACGTTTGGGACGCTGGTCCTGCTCGCGCAGTTGGGGGTGCCGCGTAATCCGCAGATCGAACAGGCCTGCGAGAATTTGCTCGCGTACGGGCGCACGGTGGATGGCCGCTTTAAGCCGCCAGATTTGCACAATTCGATGTGGGTGTGCTATACTGGCATGGCTTTGCAGGTGTTGTGCCATTTTGGGTATCGTGAGGATGAGCGCACCGCGTTGGCGCTTTCCAGCCTGGTACAGGCGATAGTGCAGGGGAGCGCGTATCTCACCTGTAGCGCCGCGGGGGGCCTGTGCCAATGGGGCCTGACCAAAGCGCTGGGGGCGCTGCTGTGCGTCTCTGCCGCGCAGCGCACCCCCCAGCATGAGGCGGCGATCTCCTGGCTGGTCGAGACCCTCATCACCCACCCCTATGATTTTGCGCGGCGCGATGCCGTCTGGTTGCAGCCCACCTTCCCCCGTTATTACGATAGCGATCTGATCGAGTTGGTGATGCTGGTGTCTCAAACGGCGTATCGCATTCATCCCGCCTATCTCAAACTCCTCAATCAGGTGAGCGGCTTGCAGAATGAGCTGGGACAATGGGTGAAGGCGCGCAAAACGCCGGCCTTTACCGTGGAAAAGGTGAACGAGCCCAGCCGTTGGCTGACCTTGCAGGCGATTCGCGCCTTGATTCAGACGTACGGGGGGAACGAGTACGATGCGCGCGGATGAACACGGCGCGGATGTGTCCGCTTACACGGTGATTCCGCGCACGCTGGTGTTTCTCACGCGCGGGGATGAAGTCTTGTTGCTGGAAGGGGCGCCCCACAAGAAGCGCTGGGCGGGGCGCCTGAACGGCCTGGGCGGACATGTCGAGGCGGGGGAGCAGGTGTGGCGCGCGGCGCAGCGCGAGGTGCGCGAGGAGTGCGGGCTGGAGGTGACGCAGCTCGATTTGCGGGCGGTGATTCACATCACTTTGCCGCAACCGCCGGGGATCGTGATCTTCACGTTTGTTGGGTTGGCGCCGCTTGACCAGGAACCGCGTCCCTCCAGGGAGGGGACGCCGCGCTGGGTGCGTCTGGACGCCCTGGCACTGTGGCCGGTGGTGGACGATTTGCCGCTGTTGTTGCCGCGCATTCTTGCTCCTGGGCCGATGGTCTACGCCCATTACACGGCTACCCCAACGGAAACCTTGTTTGATTTTCTTGAGATGTAACGGCCCTGGGTGAGGGCAAGCCGCGCCCCTGCCAGCACTCTGGGCGAGCGCAAGCCGCGCCCCTACGTTCTCCCTCACGGCCCCACGGTGATATAAGGCTCGATCGCCGCGAAGATGGATGGGCCGATGCCGGACACCTTCTGAATGTCGGCAATGGTCATGAAGGGGCCGTTGGCCTGGCGGTATTCGATGATGCGTTGGGCCATGGCCGGGCCGATGCGGGGCAGCGTGGTCAGGGTGGCCGCGTCGGCGGTGTTGATGTTGATCAGGGTTGTCGGGGTGGCCGGGGCGTTGGTTTGGGCTTGTGGGCTTGCTGGCGGCGGGTTACTGGTGACCAGCGCCGGCACGCGGATATGCTGGTTGTTCTGAAGCGGGACCGCCAGGTTGATGGCCTCCAGGTCGGCTCCGGGGGCCGGCCCGCCTGCTGCGTTGATGGCATCCACGACCAGACTGCCGGCGGTGACCGTCACCACACCCGGCCTGACAACGGCGCCGCTGACGTACACGGCCCAGATGGTGCTGCCTGTTTCGGGAGCAAGGGTGGCGGCTGGTGCATCAGGGGTCCAACAAAGCGGGACGAAAGTGGCGGGCGGTGGGAGGGTGGGCTGGCCGGGGACCTCGTCCGCGAGGCGCCCGATCAAGAAGCCGCTGGCCAGGCTAGCCAGCGCCACGCAGATCAGGTAGAGGCGCGTACGCGGCAAGGCCGTCTCGTTTGCGTTCGGTGGTGGCGGCACGAAAACCTCGGCGGGCTGGTGCGACATGACTTCAGGCTCCTCCAGGCGCTTGAAGGCCAGGCGCAGGTCGGGGGCACAGCTTTGCCTGGCAGATCGGAACCACTTGACTGAAAAGCCTCAGAACCCCTCTGTGAACATCCCCTGTTGAACACGTCACTTCAAGCAGGTACACCGCGGGCACGCCGTGCGCAAGGTTAAGCCAGTTGCGCTACACACGGTGGCGGTTTTACGTGATTCCGCGCCTGTGCCGATGGGTGTCGCTACGAATGTTCGCGCACGCTCTCCGGTTGCGGGGCCGGATAGAGCACCAGGCGGTCATCCTCCACGTCCAACAGGATCATATCGCCCGCGGCGAAACGTCCGCTTAGCAGGGCCTCGGAGATGGGGGTTTCGACCTCTTGTTGGATGAGGCGTTTGAGCGGACGTGCGCCGTATTCCTCGCTGTAGCCATGGATGGCCAGCCAGGTGTAGGCCGCATCGCTCAGGTGCAGGTCAAGCCCCTGTTCGCGCAGTCGCGTGCGCACCTTCTCGATCTCCAGGTGGACGATGCGCCGCAGGGCGTCCTCGTTGAGCGGGCGGAAGACGATGATGCCATCCACGCGGTTGAGGAATTCCGGGCGGAAGAGGCGCTTGACTTCCTCTTGCAGACGGTGGCTCATGTCCGCGTAGTCGAGCTCCGCATCCTGGCTTGCGGTCGGGCGTGTGAAGCCCAGGCGGCCCTGGCGCCGGAGTTCTTCGGTGCCCAGGTTCGAGGTGAGGATGATGATGGTGTTGCGGAAGTCCACGCGGCGCCCGCGCGCATCACTCAAAGCGCCTTCTTCCATGATCTGAAGGAGCATGTTGTGCGCGTCGGGATGGGCCTTTTCGATTTCGTCGAAAACAATGATGGAGTAAGGCCGGCGGCGCACCGCCTCTGTGAGTTGCCCCGCGTCCTCATAGCCGACATAACCGGGAGGCGCGCCTACCAGGCGTGCCACGGTGTGGCGCTCCATGAATTCGGACATGTCAAGCTGCACGAGGGCATCATCTGTGCCAAAGAGGAAGTTAGCCAGGGCTTTGGCCAGCTCGGTCTTGCCCACGCCGGTGGGGCCAAGGAAAATGAAGGAGCCGATCGGGCGGCGCGGGTCCTTCAGGCCGGCGCGGGCGCGCCGCACCGCCTGGGCAATCTGACGGATCGCCTCATCCTGCCCCACGATGCGCTGCTGCAGGATAGCTTCCATTTGCAGCAGGCGCGCCGATTCCTCCTCGGCGATCTGCAGGAGCGGGATGCCGGTCCACATGGAGACGATCTCCGCGATGTCGTCGGGCGTGACGACGAGGCCTTCATCTTCCTGCTCCTGGCGCTCACGCAGATGGCGCATCGTCAACTCCAGCATTTCTTCCTGGGTTTCGAGGACGGCAATATCTGCGTAGTTCCCCTCGCTGGTCAGACGGGCGCGCTTGAGGCGCAGGGCCTGCAGCTCCTCGAAGGTCTTGCGCAGGCTTATGGCGATGGGGGATTTGTACATGCGCACGCGCGAAGCCGCTTCGTCCATCAGGTCTATGGCTTTGTCGGGCAGGTAACGGCCGGAGACATAGCGCGCCGACAGGCGCACGGCGCTTTGCAGGGCCTCGTCGCTGATGCGCAGGCGGTGGTGCTGCTCGTAGGCGTATTTGATGCCGCGCAGGATTTCAAGCGCTTCTTCTGGCGTGGGTTCTTCCACAAAGACGGGCTGGAAGCGACGTTCCAGGGCGGCATCGGATTCGATGTATTTGCGGTACTCGTCCAACGTGGTGGCGCCGACGCATTGCAGCTCGCCGCGTGCCAGCACGGGCTTGAGGATGTTGGCAGCGTCCACGTTGGAGCCGGCCGCCCCCGCGCCGACCAGCATGTGCACCTCGTCAATGAAAACGATGGTGTTGGAGCCGCGGAGTTCATCCAACAGGCGCTTGAGGCGCTCCTCGAATTGGCCGCGGTACATGGTGCCTGCCAGTAACGAGCCGATATCCAGTTGGATGACCCTTTTCCCCAAAATAGGCCCCGGCACCTGCCCGGCGACGATGCGTTGCGCCAGGCCCTCGACAATGGCGGTTTTGCCGACGCCCGGCTCGCCGATGAGGGCGGGGTTGTTTTTGGTGCGGCGCGCGAGGATCTGGATGACGCGCTCGATTTCTTTCTGGCGTCCAATGACGGGATCGAGGCGGTTTTGGCGCGCCAGTTCGGTGAGGTCGCGTGCTACCTGGCTGATGATGGAGTCGCTGCTTGCGGAGCGTTCCTCGCGGCGCGAGGTTTCGGGCAGCATGCCCAACACCTGCTCGACGCGGCGCCGCACGACATCCACGGAGATGCCGGCCTGGATGAGGATGGCGACGACCAGGGCGTCTTGCTGACGGAGTAGGGCCAGCAGGATGTGCTGCGTGTCCACGTGGGTGCTGTTCCAGCGGCGGGCTTCTTCGACGGCCAGTTGCAGCAGGGCTTTGGTGCTGGCGCGCAGTTCGGGTTCCGTGGCAGGGCGCAGCGGGGGCGCACCGGAGAGACGCTCGACGGATTTTTGCGCGACTTGAGGGCGCACGCCCAGGTCGCGCAAGATGCGCCCGGCCAGGCCGTCGCTTTCCAATAACAGGCCAAGGAAGATGTGTTCCGGGCCGATGGTGGCGTGACGCATGTGCGTAGCTTCCATGCGTCCAAAGCGCAGAACTTCCTGGGCTGCCGGGGTAAAGCGTTCTAATCCGTCACTCATAATCCACCTCGCTCAAAGGCTCACTCGCCCCAATATCACGGCAACGATAACTTTTAATGAGATCCCCGCCGGTATCTTTCAATCTGAACTTGTACCTGTGTTCTACCTTCCACAAGATCTTGCATCTTGTTCTTTCCTGTATGATACCGCGAAGTGCTCAGGTTTGCAATGGGGATTTTGGTCATGGGGCCAAATCCCGTAATTTTTCCTCCAGGGCGCCGAAATCCACCCGCGCGGTCAGGTCGAGGGAGAGCGGCGTGATGGAGACGCTGTTGTACAGGCGCAGCGCGGCGACGTCGGAGTCTGGCTCGACGCGGCTCATGTCCTCCAGGATGGTGTAGCCGGGGCGCCCTTCTCCGTTGGCGCGGTCCGGTGGGAGGGGGATGAAGTAGCGAGCGCGTGAGAGCCGGGTCAGGCGCCAGGGTGTCGCCGGGGTGGCCCCTGCGGGCAGGTTGACGTTGAGCACGTCCACATCGAAGGGCAGGGTGTGGGTGAGGAGCCAGCGCGCGCAGCGTTGCGTGTAGGCGCGCGCGCCGCTGTACTCGGCGGCGTGGTTGCCTTCTGCGTGGTAGTGGTAATCCTTTTCCATGGCCAGGGAGATGGCCAGGGCTGGGATGCCTTGCGCAGCCGCTTCCAGGGCCGCGCCGACAGTGGCCGAGACGGTGACCTCGGTGCTGAGGTTTTCGCCGCTGTTGATGCCGGCGACGACCAGATCGGGGCGGCGCGGGAGGATTTCGCTGGTGGCGTGAATCACGGCCAGGGTTGGGGTGGCGTCTATGGCGAAGGCGGGAAGGGTGACCTGCTCGATCGTGTACGGGTAGGGCGTGATGCGCCCGCTGACGCTGCGCAGCATGGAGCGCGAGGCCGCCGACCATTGCTGCTCGGGGGCCACGATCCAGACGTCGCCCAGGGGCAGGAGCGCCAGGGCGGCTTCACGCAAGCCGCGCGCACCGATGCCGTCATCATTGGTTAACAGGATTAAGGGCCGCATGGTTATGGTACCTCCACAGGAACTACCTGCCTTGTCTTATCGGCTAGCGGTTAAAACCGCCCCTTTGGGTATCTGCGACCTGCGCGGTCGTCGTAGTGGCGTCCCCTTACGGGGGACGCCAGGCTGTAAGCCCATCAGAGGCGATTTCAATCGCTATGAGTGAGCAATTACCCGCCACAGGGTTTGCCCCAACTTTACCAGGGAACTGGTGAGGCGCAAGTGCCCCGCTGCTCAGAGAGATTGCGGATCGGAAGCGTTCTATTTTTCCTGTATGGCCTTCGTGGTATACTACCCATAGATCAGATTAGGGGGCATGCCCCTACATTTCATTCTCATGAGGGAGGCTAAGCATGAACCATTTTATTTGTACCGCTGATTTTTCGGGTGAACAACTCCAGTACTTGCTGGATCTGGCCGTGCGGCTCAAGGCGGAGTGGCGCGCTGGCGGCAATCCCCCCTTGCTGAAGGGTAAGGTGCTGGGGATGATTTTCCAGAAGCCCAGCCTACGCACACGTGTCTCGTTCGATATGGCGATGTTGCATCTGGGTGGACATGCGCTCTACCTCTCTCCCAACGAGATTCAGCTTGGCAAGCGTGAGAGTGTGGCGGATGTGTCGCGCGTCATTTCGCGCTACGTGCACGTGGTGATGGCGCGCGTCTTCGCGCACAATGATGTGGTGGAGCTGGCCAAATGGTCGAGCGTGCCGGTGATCAACGGCCTTTCGGATTATTCGCATCCCTGCCAGGCCATGGCAGACTTTTTGACGATTATTGAGTACAAGGGGCGCGACCTCAAGGGCCGCAAGTTGACTTTTGTGGGGGACGGCAACAATGTCGCCAATTCGTTGATTTTCACGGCGACCAAGCTAGGCATGGATTTCGCCATCGCCAGCCCCAAGGGGTACGAGCTGCTGCCGGATGTGGTGGAGAAGGCGCAGCGCTTTGCCGCTGAGAGCGGCGCTAAGATCACCCTCACCAATGATCCGGTGGAAGCGGTCACCGGCGCGGATGTGGTTTACACCGATACCTGGACTTCGATGGGGCAGGAGGCCGAGGCGGAAGAGCGCCGCAAGGTCTTCCCGCCGTATCAGGTCAACTCGGCCCTGCTGGCCCATGCAAAGCCCGATGTGATTGTGATGCACTGCCTGCCGGCGCATCGCGGCGAGGAGATCACCGACGAAGTCGCGGACGGGCCGCATTCGGCCATCTTTGACCAGGCGGAGAATCGCATGCACGCACAGAAGGCGATCCTCGTCTGGGCTTTGGGTGCGGATAAATAACGCCAGATACAGGGGACGCGGCGTGCGCTGGCCCGCGTCCCCTGCTTTAATACGCTTAAGCGATGCCCTGTGTCGTTACGTTTTCAGGTGTAAGGGGAGGTGCCTGTGGCCGGAAATCGCGCGAAGTTTGAGGAGGCTCTCAATAAGGCTAACGAGCTGATCTGGACTCAGCGCTGGAGCGAGGCTTTGCCCTTTTTCCGCCGCGCTTTGGAGGAGTTCTCCGATGATGTGCCGGCCCTGATGGGGTATGCCTGGGCGCTGTTCAATGTGGGCGATCTGGATAATGCCCTGCAGGTGTATCGGCGCATTACCCAGCTTTCTCCGGGGGACCCCGGCCCTTACGAACGCATCGCCGAGATCCGGGCCAAAAACAACGAGGCCGAGGGGGCGACGCAGATGTATCTGCACGCTGCCACGCTCTATCAGCAACGTGGTTTGATGGAACGTGCCATCGCGGCCTGGCGGGCTACTGTCCAGCTTAATCCCATGGCAGATAAGGCCTGGGCTGAGTTGTTTAAGGTGGCGATGGATGAGCTGGATACTGAAGGGGCGCTCCTGGCTGCCTATTGGTTGGCTTTTATCTATCAGGAAAAACACGCGGATTGGGCTATTGCTGTCTGCCGACAGTTACAGCAGCTCATGCCCACGGATCCGCGCCTGGCCCATCTCATGGAGATGTTGCAAACCGGGCGCACCATCGAGCGCCCGCCAGAGTACGGCAAGACGATCCCCTTGCCAGAGGAGGCCAGGGAGGCGGTAAGTGTGGGCACGCCCATGGATGTGACTCGTCAACGCGCGATGGAGGAGCTGGCGGAAAGCATCTTCGCCGAAATTCCGGCCACCAATACGCGCCTCGCTCCTACGGAAGTGAGCCGCTTCATCAGCAAAGCGCTGGATGCCCAAACCCGTGGCGATCTGGTGGAGGCGCTGGCGGCTTATGAAAAGCTATTGGAGAACGGCGTGGAGATGCCGTCCATCCACTACAACGTGGGCATGATCTACAAAGAGCAGATGCGCTTTGACGCGGCCATTTCTCATTTCGAGAAGGCTTTGACGGATAAGAAGTACTGCCTGGGCAGTCACTACGCCCTGGGGGAGTGTTATCGCGCGCAGGGCAAATCCCGCGAGGCGCTCAAGCACTTCCTGGAGGCGCTCAAGATTGTGGATTTGAGCACGGTTGAACGCAACCAGGTGGATGATCTGCTCAGCGTGTACGAGGGGCTGGCGCAGGAGTTGTTGAATACCGGCGAGCCGGAGCGGATGCAGAAGCTCAGCGCTTCGTTGCTCGATTTCCTTGGGCAGCGGGGATGGGAAGATGAAGCGCTCAAGGCCCGGCAACGTCTGGCCTCACTGGCCCGCTCCGGGACGGTGCTCAGCCTGGCGGAGGTGCTGAGCCTGCCCGGCTCGGATGAGATTCTGCGCTCGGTTGCCCTGGCGCAGGAGTACCTGCGTCGGCGCAAAATTTACTCGGCGCTGGAAGAGGTGTTGTATGCCCTGGGCCATGCACCGGATTATCTGCCCCTGCATCATCTTCTGGGCACGATTTTGCAGGAAAGCGGGAATATTGAAGCCGCGGTCGAGAAGTATCGCGTGATTGCCCGCACGTACGAGGAGCGCGGACAGCATCAGCTTGCGGCTACGACTTACAATTACATTCTCGATTTGTACCCCCTGGACATTGCCACCCGCGCGCATTTGCTGGAGATTTACCTGGAGCAGCGCAAGGTGGACGAGGCTCTGAGTCAATACCTGCAATTGGCTGATGCTTACTATCAACTGGCCCAGCCGGAACGCGCGCGGGACGTTTATGCCCAGGCTGCCGAGTACGCAACCAAAAATAATGCGGATAAAGAGTGGCTGGTACGGATCTATCACCGCATGGCCGATCTGGACATGCAGCGCCTGGATTGGGCTGCCGCGATTAAGGACTACGAAGAAGTGGCGAAGCTGGTGCCGGATGACGAGCGCGCCCACCTGGGCTTGATGCGGCTGTATCAGCGCACGGGGCGCGCCCATCTTGGCCTGGCGGCGCTGGATCGCCTCCTCAAGCGCTACCGCGAGACCAAACGCATCACCAAAGCCATTGCGGTGTTAGAAGATCTGGTCTTCGAGGAGCCGGAAAGCATCCCGCTGCGTGCCCGCCTGGCCCAGCTTTACTTGAATGTGGGCAATCGGGAAAAGGCACTCGAACATTTGGATGTGTTGGGGGATTTGCAGCTTGAGAACGGGCAGACCGAAGCGGCGGTCAAGACCATTGAGGCCATTATTGCGCTCAATCCGCCCAATGTCGAGGACTACGCCGCCATTTACACCGAAATCACCGGGCGCCGTCCTGAGTTAAAGAAATAGTCCCGTGTGGGGACGGTGAGGTCACGCATGGCCATGTTGGATGTGCTCTGGTTGATGCAACGTCTGACCTGGATGGATGTCGTGGACATTCTCCTGGTGGCGTTGACCTTCTTCTGGATTTTTTATACCTTGCGTGGCACGCGCGCCATGCCGCTCGTGCGTGGCATCGCCGCTCTCCTCATCGTGATGGCCCTGCTGAATCGTCTTGTCCACCTGCGCGCTTTTTCCTGGCTTTTGCAACAGCTTCTCCCCGCCCTGCTGGTAGCCATTCCGGTCGTCTTTCAGCCGGAGCTGCGTCGCGCCCTGGAACATTTGGGGCGGGGGCAATTTTTTCGCTTGATTGCATCCCCGCAAGAGTTGGACGATTTGCTCCGCGACGTTACGAACGCTGCCCTGCAAATGGCCCAGCGCCATGTGGGGGCTTTGATCGTCTTTGAACGCAACAGCGGGTTACGCGAATACATCGAGACCGGCGTACCGATGGACGCACGGGTCACACCGGAGGTCTTGCTGACGATCTTCAATCCCGCCACGGTGCTGCACGATGGGGCGGTGATTATTCGTGAGGGGCGCATCGCCGCGGCTGCCTGCGTCATGCCCCTGACCACGGCTTATCTTTCCGATCGCCAGTTGGGCCTGCGGCACCGCGCCGCTCTGGGCATCACGGAGGAAAGCGATGCGGTGGTGCTGGTTGTTTCCGAGGAGCGCGGGAGCGTTTCCATTGCGCATAACGGCCACCTCATCCGTGACCTGGAAGCCGCACGCATTGCGCCTTTGCTCCGTTCCCTGCTGAGTCCCGCCGAACCGCGCACCCTGGAAGGGTGGGTGCGACGTTTTGCACGTCTACCAAAATCGGGAAAGAAGTCCGCATGAAACGTCGCTACAGATTCTCGCAAAATCTTCTCACCTTTTTGCTCTCCCTTTCTCTGGCCTTTTTGTTCTGGGTCGTGGCCACCGAGACGGAAAATCCTACCCGTGAGGAGGTTTTGCCGGCGCGTTCCGTGACGCTTAAAGGCCTACTCCCTGATCTTTATGCTTATGGATACGAAAGCGCCCAGGTTCGGCTGGTGGTGCGCGCCCCCGCATCGGTGTTAAGCGTGCTCCAGGTTTCTGATGTGGACGTGTATCTGAACGTGGAGGGCTTGTCTCCAGGAACCCATGTGCTGCCGGTGGAGGTTGCGCTCGCACGTCGTCCCATACGGGTCATAAGCATCGAGCCGGAGAAAATAGCCGTCCAGATTGAACAGCGCCTGACGCGCCAGATCCCCGTCAGGCCGGTCGTGCAGGGAACCCCTGCGTTGGGGTATCAGGCGGGAGAGCTGCAAATAGCTCCCCAAAAGGTCGTTATTACCGGCCCTGCTTCCAGCGTGGAGCGCGCTGCTGAGGCGCAGGTCGTGTTGGACATTGGCGAAAAACGGCAAAGCATTCGGGGCGATTTTCGTTTGCGGGTTGTGGATCAGGCCGGAAAAGAGTTGCCTTACGTGAGCTGCGATCCGGCGACCGTAACCGTTGCTCTGGTTATCGAGCAATTGGGGAACTATCGGGACATGGCAGTCAAGGTCAATCTTACCGGCCAACCGGCGCCGGGCTACCGCGTGACGCGCGTGGAAGTGGATCCGCCGATCGTGACCGCCTTTGGGCCCACCGACATGATCCGCGCCCTTGAGGGCTACATCGAAACCGCGCCGGTCAGCCTGAACCAGCTTACGGCTCCCATCTCCCTGACCGTGCTTTTGCAGGTGCCTACCGGCCTTTCGGTGTTGTTGCCCGCGCCTCAGGTTCAGGTCGTTGTGCGCGTTGAGCCCATCCAGGGAAGCATCACGCTGGAACGCGCGCTTGAAATCCAGGGCAACACGCTCTACACGGCGACCGTGGCCCCGCCCACCGTCTCCATCATCCTGAGCGGGCCGCTGCCGATCCTCGAACGGCTCGATCCCAATACCGTCCATGCGATTGTGGATGTCAGTGATTTGGCGCCGGGCGACTACGTGTTGGAAGTGAAGGTCATCGCTCCCCCCAACCTCAAGGTGGAGAGCATTCTCCCTCAGACCGTGAGCGTTTCGTTGAAAAAACCGTAAAAACCACTCGGCGCGAGAGTGAGTTCGCAACGCCTGAAAGTAGCACAGGAGGATATTTGCATGAGTGATTATGTAGTCGAAATCGAACATATCGCCAAGCGCTTTGGCCAGACGCAGGCCGTGCAGGACGTCTCTTTCGCCGTCCAGCGCGGCGAAATTTTCGGCCTTTTAGGGCCTAACGGCGCGGGAAAAACCACCACCATCCGCATGATGCTGGACATCTTCAAACCTGACCAGGGGCGCATCGTCATTCTCGGCGGCCCCATGGATGAGGCTAAAAAAGCGCGCATCGGCTACATGCCGGAAGAGCGCGGCCTCTATCAGGACATGCCCCTGGAGCGTTGCCTGCTGTACATGGCGCGCTTGAAGGGACTGACGGCGCACGAGGCGCAAAAACGCCTGGATGACTACCTGGAGCGCTTTGACCTGGCTGAACACCGTAAGAAGAAAGTTAAAGAATTGAGCAAGGGCATGCAGCAGAAGGCGCAGCTCATCGCCACCTTCATCCATGCTCCCGATCTCCTCATCGTGGACGAACCCTTCAGCGGTTTGGACCCCGTCAACACGCGCCTGGTGCAGGACATGATGCGCGACCTGCGCGACCGGGGCGCCACCATCCTCATGTCCACCCACCAGATGCATCTGGTCGAAGAACTGTGCGACCGCCTGTTGCTCATCAACCGCGGCACGGGCATCCTTTACGGCCCCATCACCGAAGTCCGCCGGCGCTACATGGGCAACGAAGTCCTGGTCCAGACGCATGCCCCGGTCCCGGACTGGCCGGATCTCATCGCGGCGCGAGAAGCGCAAAACGGCAGCCTGCGCCTGACCCTGCGCCCCGGCGTGACGCCGCAGGCGCTGCTCAAAGCCCTGGTCCAGGCCGATATTCCCATTGAGCATTTTGAAATCGCCCTGCCCCATCTGGATGATATCTTCATCCAGGTTGTCCAGGAAGGAGAAACGGCATGAAGCGCATGGCCTTAATCGCTGCGCACGAGTTCCGCGAGCTGGTGTGGCGCAAGCGCTTTCTCTTCACCCTGTTCAGCCTGCCCCTGTTCATGCTCTTCATGGTAGTTCTGACCGTGATCAGCGTCAAACTCACCATGTCCACCAAACCGGTGGGCTACGTGGACGAGGCCGGCATCCTGGATGCGTCCCTGCCGGTACCCCTGGCGCGCGATGAAGACAAAATTGAGCTCATCCCTTACCCGGATGAAGCCGCGGCGCGCGCCGACCTCGATGCGGGCAAGCTCCAGGCTTACTACGTGATCGCGGCGGACTATCCCACCACTCGCGATGTCAGGCTGGTCTACCACAAGCGCCCCTCATCGCTGGTTCAGGGGCAATTCACCCGTTTTGTGCAGGTCAACCTCCTGGCCGATTACCCGCCTCAAGTACGTGAGCGCATCGTCACATCCCCCCGCGTCAACTTGCAGATCGTGGGGGATGCGCGCGCTTTCCCGAACGGCGAGCCTGACCTGGGCTTCTTTGTGCCCTTGATCCTGGGCTTTGCTTTCATGATGCTCGTTCTGATGAGCGCCAACTACCTCATGGCCATCGTATCCAAGGAAAAAGAAAACCGCATGGCAGAAATCATGCTCGCGACCGTGCGCCCCTCCGAGCTTATCGTGGGCAAAATCATCGGCATCTCCGGCATGAACCTGATGCAAGTCATCACTTGGACGCTCATGGGGGCACTGGCCTGGTTCACCCTTACGCTGAGTGCTGAAGTGCCAGAAGCTTTTCGCTCCCTGACCCTTGACTGGCCGCTGCTGCTGAGCATGTTGCCCCTGGCCGTGGTCTCTTACATCGCTTTCGCTGCCGCCATGGCTTTTGTCGGCGTCCTGATGCCGGACGTGGAACATGGGCAACAAGTCGGGGGCTTTTTATCCCTGGTGTGGGCCTTGCCGCTCTGGCTCATCGTTCCCATCGTCGAGCATCCCGAAGGCCCCCTCGCCCTGGCGCTCAGCCTTGTGCCTGGCGCTTCCCTGCTCACCATCGCCCTGCGCTCCATGGGGGCGACCCTGCCCGCCTGGCAGCTCATCCTGGCCCTGCTTACCAACACCCTTTGTGCCGTGTTCGTGATGTGGCTGACCGTCAAAACCTTCACCCTGGGCATGTTGCGCTACGGCCAACGGGTGCGCCTTGCCGAAGTTTGGAGCGCACTGCGCGCGAGGAGGTAACCCATGGCTCACTGGCGAACCGTTTTCCGCTACGATGTCATCAACCGCGTCACCAAAGCCGGCTTCTGGATTGGCGGCTTCGTCTTGCCGATCCTGGGCCTGCTCGTCGTCCTGGGCATGGGGTATATCCAGGAGCGTGCAGCGCAAGAACCCGCCGCCCCGCAGGAGCCGGCGGCCACCCAACACCTCATCGGCATCGTGGATGAGGCCGGGCTGCTCCAATCTATCCCGCAAGACCTGCCGGGCCTGGAGCGCCTGCGCTTCTACCCCGACCAGACCACGGCGCGCGCCGACCTGGAGAAGGGCGACCTCTACACCCTCTACATCATCCCGCCCGACTACCTGGAAAGCGGCAAACTCACAGCCATCATGCAGAAAGCGGGCTTTGCCGCCCTCATGGACGAGACCACAGTCAACCCCATCGTGGCATATCTCCTGCGTCTCAACCTGCTGGGAGGCGACGCGGCCCGTCTGGCCCTGCTCCAACAACCCATGCGCCTGAACGTCGAAGCAATCGCCCCCTCCAGTTACGACGAGGACAATCCCGCCACCTTCTTTGTCCCTTACGGCGTGACGCTCCTGTACTACTTCTTCGTCATGATGTCGGCCAGCATGCTCCTCAACACCATCGCCATCGAAAAACAGAACCGCGTCCTGGAGATCATGCTGACCTGTCTGCGTCCCTTGGACCTGCTAACCGGCAAAATGCTGGCCCTGGCCGTGCTCTCCCTCCTGCAACTCCTGGTCTGGGCGGGCAGTGGGCTTCTCATCCTGCGGCTAGGCGGCAAAACCCTCGACCTGCCGCCGGGCATGGTCATACCTGACACCGTGCTCCTGTGGGGCGCGCTCTTCTTCCTGCTGGGCTACACCCTCTACGCCAGCCTGATGGCGGGCATCGGCGCCCTGGTGAGTGACCTGCGCGAGGCCTCTCAGGTCACGTTCCTGGTGATCAGCCCATTACTGGTGCCCCTCTTCTTCATCAACATCCTCATCGAGGACCCGCACGGGCCTTTCGGCACCGTCCTCAGCCTTTTCCCCTTCACCGCGCCCGTGGTGATGATGACCCGGCTGACCACCGGCAACGTTCCCTGGTGGCAGTTAGCGTTAGCCATAATCGGCCTGATGCTCTTTGCCTGGCTTGCCCTGCGAGCCACGGCCAACCTGTTCCGTGCCCAGCTCATGCTCACCGGTCAGCCCCTCACCATCAAGCGCTATCTCCTGGCCCTCATCGGGCGCAACGTTTAAGCCCCTTGGGGGGCAAGCGGGCGGCTTTTTGTTTTTGGGATGACGGGGGCCCTGGCACGTGTCGGGGCCCCCGTTGTTGGCTGCGCCTTCCCGCTTGAGGCAAAATGACCAGCGCCGCCGTCTGTTGTTGAGGCCAGGCCTGCCCCGGCACGGGGACGCGGCCGTTTCATCCGCGCGAGGTGGGCGTCCGGTGCAGGGGGAGGCGTCACCCCCATGAGCCAGCAGGTAGTTGCGTTTGTGGTAACTGCCTGTTCGTCTCATCGGCTGGCGGTCAAAAGCGCGCCTGCTGTAGGGTCAGGGCTTGCCCCCGCCCCTGTCCCCGCCCCCCCCCCCCCCCATCCCCCCCACAC
>FWWL01001028.1_pt1 | contig 70150 bp, 62 predicted proteins | sample 2228331 | NCBI WGS metagenome assembly FWWL01 (sample SAMEA103939775, study PRJEB20133) | metagenome
TCATCGGCGACCACCTCGGTCGCGGAAAGCATTCCGGTAACAAAGTGCATGCCCGGCATCCCGACATGGGACACAACCACCTCTTCAGGCTGCCGGTACAGAAAAATCCATGGCGTGCCAGGAAACGCTGCGCGGAACAGCGGCAGCGCGAAGATATGCCATGCATCGAGTTTGAGGAAATAGCGCCGCCCAGTCCCAGAACGATTGCGACCGAGCGCCGCCACGATCGCCCGCAGCGCCGCAACCTGATGATCGAACGGCGCACCCGAGGACAATGCCCATTGCAGCATCTCATCGATCGGAGCAGCCTCGGATGCGACGATATGATGGGGGACCGCCGCGAGCATTTGCGCCACCAGGGTCGAGCCGCAGCGGGACATGTGGAACACAAAGCCGTCGGGTTCCAGCGTATCTTCCTGCGCCGCCCCCGCGATCAACGCGGCGAGATCGGTGCGCGTGCGATACACAAGGCTGAGCGGTCGCGTCCCCATCCGTCGAGCCGAATCCTCGAACAATGGCTCCTCTAGGGTCCGATCGCCGAACCAAGCCCAATCGAACGCCGGCCCATCATGCCCCGGAACCGCGCGCACCGGTAACCAGCCGATTGAGGGCCAGTGATCGAGCGTGACCGGAGCGCCCATGTATCGGGATATTCCGAGCGGGTCGGGTGCCGGCGGGTCGAACGATAACGTGTCGGCGTTCAGGCCCAGCTCCGCCGCGATCGCGCGCGCCTCTGCCTCGAACGCCGCCGGGTCCACAAACACACCCAGGCGCGCCTGAAGTTCGGGGCTGGCGAGCACGGCATCGCGGAAGCGCTGCGCATTCTCCTCGATCGTCGAATCATCGGTCACCCTGCACCCCCGCAATTGTCGCCGCCGATGGCGTTTCCAAATTGCTGCGATCTATCGTTGTTTCCCGTCGCGCAAGTGGTTACGCTGCATTAGTCACGTCTGATCGTGAGGGGGATGTCAAATATGAAGACCATCGAATCGGGCCAGGTGAGCCGCCGATCCTTTCTTGGCCGCGCCGGCGCCGTGTCGGCAGCAGGTGTCGTTGCTGCGGGTGCGATCAACCCCGCAGCCGCCTTCGCGGGCAGCCGCATGCGGACCTACAAGGGAAAATACGCGATCGATTCGCACCGCGTGATCGATGGCTTCATGGCGGCCCCGAGGGGCAAGACCGGCCTTGATGTCGTCGTCGTGGTGTCGGAGACCGGCAAGCTGGATGCGGCGGCCGAAGCAACCGCGCGGCGCTATGCAGCGTCGGGCTGGATCGCAATCGCACCCGATCTCGCCGCCACCTATGGCAAGGCCGGCGATAAGCAGGCGATGGTTGCGGCGCTGACGCGCGACCTGCCCCGGCTCAAGCGCCTGTCGCACAGCAGCGGCAAGGTTGCCGTGGTCGCGGCCTGATTCTTCCGATGCCCGCGCGGTGCGCGGGTGTCGGCTTATCTGTGAGGCGTTGGACGCGTGATCGCTAAACTGAGTCATCGGGCCGCAGGGGTCTTCGCGGCTGCAACCGCATTCTTCTGGTCCGGTATCGCCACCGCGCAGGAGCTGGCCGATCCGCAGGGGTCGGGCGCGATCGTCGGCGCGGTGCGCTGGCTGCAGGGGACGTTGCTGGGCACCGTCGCGACAGTCGTTGCGGTGATCGCGGTCGCAGCGGTTGGGCTGCTGATGCTCACCGGTCGGATCAATTGGCGCTATGGCGCGACGGTCATCCTGGGCTGCTTCATCCTGTTTGGCGCCGCCAGCATCGTGGCCGGCATCCAGGCGACGGCCGGCGCGGGCTAGGGCCTGACGCCGATGAACGGACTTGACCGGGATACCGTCTTTGTTGCGCTGACCCGCCCGCAGATGTTTGCAGGCGTGACCTATACATGGTTCATCGCCAATGCCGTGCTGGCGGCCGAGCTGTTCCTGATCTTTCGATCGGTGTGGGTGCTGGTCGCCGCCGTGATCATCCACGCCGCAGGCATGTTGGCGTGCCTGCGCGAGCCGCGCTTCTTCGACCTGTGGATCACCCGGGCGAGCCGCTGCCCGCGCGTCCCCAATTACCGGATCTGGCGGTGCAACTCCTACCGGCCCTGACCCGCGACCGGCGGGTGATCGAGCGCGAGGCAAGCGCGGGGCGGCACCTCCCCTACGCGCGCCATGTCGACGATGTCACCATCGCGACGCGCGACGGCCTGTTGATGCAGGTGATCCAGATCGGCGGGCTGTTGTTCGAAACCGCCGACAGCGAAGAGATCAACTATCGCAAGCGGCTGCGCGACGCGACGTTGCAGGCGATCGGGTCGTCACGCTTTGCGGTCTATCATCACATTGTACGTCAGCGAGTCGAGCCGGGGCTGGCGGGGGAGTTTCCCGACGATTTTTCGGAGCGGCTGGACGCGGCGTGGCGCGGGCGGCTGGCGCGCAAGCAGCTTTATACCAACGACCTGTTCCTGACCCTGGTCCGCCGCCCGTTGCAGGGGAGGATCGGCCTGCTCGACCGGCTGCGCGGCGGGCTGAGCGGGATCGAGGCGGAGGCGGCGCAGGCGCAGGATTTGCGTGAGTTGAACGAGGCGCGCGAGGCGCTGTTCGCGGCGCTGTCGGCCTATGGCCCGCGCCTGTTGTCGGTCTATGAAACGCCGCAGGGGCCGGCGTCGGAGCCGCTGGAATTCCTCTCGACGCTGTACAATGGCGAACTGCGCCCGGTGCTGCTGCCGATGCAGGATCTGGGCGAATATCTGCCCTATCGCCGCGTAAGTTTCGGCCAGAATGCGATCGAGCTGTCGCCCGCCGCCGGAAGCGGGACCGATTTCGTCGGCATGGTGTCGATCAAGGATTATCCCGGCCAGACCGCGCCGGGGATGCTCGACGATCTGCTGCGCCTGCCGCTGGAGCTGACCATCACCCACAGCTTCGGCTTCGTCGATCGTCAGGCGGCGCTGTCCAAGATGAACCTCGCGCTACGCCGGATGCGCTCCGCCGAGGACGAGGCGGTGAGCCTGCGCGCCGAGCTGGGCGAGGCGAAGGACGAGGTTGCGGCGGGCCGCGCCGGATTCGGCGAGCATCACATGACCGTGGCGGTGCGCGGCGCATCGCCCGAAGCCGTCGATCAGGGGGTGGCCGAGGTGCAGGCGGCTTTGTCCGATCTCGGCATTATCGCGGTGCGTGAGGAGATTGCGCTCGAGCCCGCCTTCTGGGCGCAATTCCCCGGTAATTTCAAATATATTGCCCGCAGGGGCCTGATCTCGACCGGCAATTTCGCGGGTCTGGCGAGCGGGCACAATTTCCCGGTGGGCAGCGCTACCGGCAATCACTGGGGCGACGCGGTGACGCTGCTCGAGACGACCGCTGCCGGACCCTATTATTTCAACTTCCACCATGGCGATCTCGGCAATTTCACCGTGATCGGCCCGTCGGGGTCGGGCAAGACGGTCGTGCTCAACTTCCTGCTCGCCCAGGCGCGCAAGTTCCGGCCGCGCATCGTGTTCTTCGACAAGGATCGCGGCGCGGAATTGTTCATCCGCGCGATCGGTGGGCAGTATGACGTGCTGCGCCCCGGCGTCCCGTCCGGCCTCAACCCGCTCCAGCTCGACGACACCGCCGAGCATCGCCAGTTCCTCGCCGACTGGCTCGCGCAACTGGCGGGCGGGGTTGATATCGACGAGGCGGCGCGGCTGAAGGATGCGCTCGACGCCAATTTCGACCAGCCGCGGGAAAACCGCCGCCTGCGCCATCTGGTTGAGCTGCTGCGTGGCGGCGAACGACCGCACGGCGCCGACCTGTGGTCGCGCCTGCGGCCATGGTGGGGCGACGGCGAGCGCGCCTGGCTGTTCGACAATGAAAGCGACACGACCGACCTGACCGCCGAAGCGGTCGGGTTCGACATGACCCAGATTCTCGACGATCCCGCCGCGCGCACCCCGGCGATGATGTATCTGTTCCAGCGGGTCGAGGAGCGGCTGGACGGATCGGCGGCGATCATCGTGGTGGATGAGGGGTGGAAGGCGCTCGACGACGATGTCTTCGTGCGCCGCATCAAGGATTGGGAAAAGACGATCCGCAAGCGTAACGGGATCGTCGGCTTCGCCACCCAAAGCGCGCAGGACGCGCTGGAAAGCCGCATCGCCAGCGCGATCATCGAACAGGCCGCGACCCAGATCTTCATGGCGAACCCAAAGGCGCGCGCGGCAGACTATGTCGACGGCTTCGGCCTGACCCCGCACGAGTTCGAACTGATCCGCGCGCTGCCCGACAATGCCCGCTGCTTCCTGATCAAGCATGGCGCCGAAAGCGTCGTCGCGCGGCTCGATTTGTCGGGCGAGCAGGAGATCCTGACCGTGCTGTCCGGACGCGAGCGCACCGTGCGCCTGCTCGACGCGATCCGCGCCGAACATGGCGACGATCCCGCCGACTGGCTGCCGCGCCTGATGGAGGTCGCATGACCTGTCCCGGCATCGTCGAGGGTGACGCCTTTGTCGTGAGCCTGCTCGGCGCGGCCGACTGTCATGCGCGCGCGGTCGCGACGCTCGGCTATCAGGCGCTGGCGACACCGGGGTCGAGCGCGTCGCTGCTGCTGACCGGCATGCTGACGCTGTTCGTCGCGGTCTGGGGCTATCGCATGCTGCTGGGCGAGACGCCGGGCGTGCGCGACGGCGTGGTGGCGCTGGCCAAGGTCGGCATCGTGCTCGCGCTGGCGACGAGCTGGGCAACCTATCGCCCGCTGGCACATGATCTGGTGTTCGGCGCGCCGGGCGAGCTGGTCGCCGAAGTCGGCGGTGCGGCGGGGCTGCCCGGCACGCTGGGCGATCGCGCGGTGCGGCTGGGCTATGTCGACCGCGCGCTGGTGCGGCTCGGCGAAGCGGGTGTCGGCAAGCGCGAGGGCGATCAGCAGGTGATGCGTCAGCGCAACATCAACGGTCGCAACGAATTGGTGGTCGAAAACGCACAGGACCCGGTCGGCGCGATCGAGCCGATCGCACTTGGCGCAGCGCGCGTGCTGTTCCTGATCGCGACGCTGGGCGGGCTGATCATTCTGCGCTTTGCCGGCGCGATCCTGCTTGCGCTCGGGCCGATCTTCGTCGCGTTCCTGCTGTTCGACGCGACGCGCGGCTGGTTCGCCGGGTGGCTGCGCGGGCTGATGGGGACGATGATCGCGAGCTTTGGCGTCGCGATCCTGCTCGGCATCGAACTGGCGCTGCTCGAACCCTGGGTCGCGAGCCTGGTCGCGCGGCGGGCGGGTGAGCAGACCATATCGGGCGCGCCGGTCGAACTGCTGGCGGTCACCGCAATCTTTGCGCTGGCGACATTCGGCACGATCTTTCTGGCGTTCAAGGTTGCGACCGGGCTGCAATTGCCGGCGAGCTGGCGCGCTGCGCCGGAGCGGATCAACCGCGAGATCGAGCGGCTGTTTCAGGGGCGCGGCGCGGGCGCGGCACCCGCCGCTGAGCCGGTTGCCGAGCGGACGCGAGCGGCGGCGGTCGCGGACGCGGTGATCGCGACCCAGCGGCGCGAATCCGGCGGGGCAGCACCCGTGACGGCGGCTGCGGTTCAGGCGGTTGCTGCCCCCGTACGGACCAATCCGGGCGAACGGCTTGTCCCCGGACAGGCACCGAGCGCACCACCGCGCCTGGGGCAACGTGCCGCGCGCCGATCGCGCAATCGTGTTACAGCCAGCGCCGGGCGCCGGGATCAGACGAAATGAAACAGACCACACGCGCGGCGCTCGACGCCTATTATCGGGAGGGCGGCAGCTGGGCCGCGGATCGCGAAGCCCGGCTCGACCGGTCCCAGCGGACGGCCTGGATCATCGCTGCGGTCGCGGTCGTTGCCGCATTGGTCATGGCGATCGCGCTGGTCGTCATGCTGCCGCTCAAGACGGTCGAGACCCGCACCCTGCTGGTCGATCGCCAGACCGGCTATGTCCAGCAGCTCAACCCGGTCAACCCGGACAAGATCGCGCCCGACACCGCGCTGACCCAGTCGTTCCTGGTGCAATATGTGATCGCGCGCGAAAGCTTCGACATCGACGCGCTTCAGCATAATTACCGCCGCGCGGTGCTGTGGTCGGAAGGCCGCGCACGCAGCCGTTATATCGCGTCGGTGCAGGCATCGAACCCCGACAGCCCGCTCGCCAGCCTGCCGCGCAGCAGTTTGATCGAGACGCGGGTCAAGAGCGTGTCGCCGCTCGGCAGTGGATCGGCGCTGGTGCGGTTCGAGACGCAGCGCCGCGATGCCAGCGGACAGACCGCCCCGGCGCAGCATTGGGTCGCGTTGATCCGCTACCGCTACGCCGGTGAGCCGATGAAGCTGGAAGACCGCTTCATCAACCCGCTCGGCTTCACCGTGTCGCACTATGCGCGCAATCCCGAGACCCCCCCTGCGCCAACTCCCGCTTCTGTGCAGGCCGCGCAGGCCGGTGCGCCATCGCCGCTCGCGGCCAGCCCGAGCCCCGCACCGACCGCACAGGTGGCGCGATGAGGTGGGTCGCCGCGCTGCTGCTGCTCGCCGCGCCGACTGCGCTGGCGCAGGTGCGCCCGCAACCCGGCCCCGGCGATCCGCGCGTCCAGACGGTGATGTTCGCCCCCGATCAGGTGGTCCAGCTGCAGGCGGCACCCGGATATCAGATCACGGTCGCGCTCAATCCAGACGAGCGGATCGAAAGCATCGCGCTCGGCGACAGCGCGGCGTGGCAGGCGACGGCGAACAAGCGCGGCGACTATCTGTTCGTAAAGCCGATCAATGCCGGGGTGACGACCAATATGATCGTCATCACCGATGTGCGGATGTATGCATTCGAGCTGGTCCCGGCCTATGGCCCGATGGAGGGCCTGCCGTTCGCGGTGCGCTTTACCTATCCCGCCAGCGCGCCAGTCGCAGCCGTGCCGAGCGCAGCAGCACCGACAGTCGACGCAGCGCCCGGACGCTATCGCCTGAGCGGGGACAAGCTGCTGCGCCCCAGCGCGATGGCTGATGACGGGGTGCAGACCGAGATAGAATGGCCGGCCAGCGCGGCGCTTCCGGCGATTTATGCGGTCGGAGACGATGGCAAGGAGGTGCTGGCGACCGGCCATGTCCGCGACGGGCGCGTCGTGGTCGATCGCATCGCGCGCAAATTCGTGTTCCGCCAGGATCGCCGCGTCGCGACCGCGCTACGCATCACCGCCGATCAGGACAAGAAGCGGTGAGCGCGCCGACGATCGGCGATCCGCGACGTGCTCCGGCGATGCGCGAGCCGGGCGATGTGCGTCCGCTGGTCGCGACGGCTTCGCGTGGGCCGTCGCTGCTGATCATTGGCGGCGGCCTCGCGCTCGCCGCGATCCTGCTGTTCGTCGCACTCGAATCGCGTCGCGCCGCACTGCAGGCACCGGCAGTGACGCGCACTGCCGACCCTACGGTCGCCCTGCGCGAGCCGCCGCCGCTCTACATTCCGCCTGCGCCGGCAGCGGAAGCAACGGCGCCGGCTGCAGCACCGGTCGCCGCGCCGACGGTGGTGCCGTTCGTGCTGCCGCAACCGCCGACACGTCAGCCGCGGCCCGAGTTCATCCCCCAGCCGGTCCCGCCGACCTTCATCCAGCAGCCGCAGCCGCTACCCCCGCCGCCCCTGCCCGAGCCGCGCGCGGCGGCGCCGGGCGCGCTGGTCTATGATCGCTCCGGCCCACAGGGCGAAGGCAGTGCTGTCGCGACCGCAGATGGCGCACCCGCCGCGCAGGCACCGGGCGCGCGCGCGGTCGCGGGCACTTTGGTCAACCGGTCGACCACGGTGGCACAGGGGACCCTGATCCCGGCAGTGCTGGAAACCGGGTTCGATTCGACCAAGGCCGGCTTTGCCCGCGCGATCGTCGCGAGTGACGTGCGCAGTTTTGACGGCACCCGTATCCTCATTCCGCGCGGCAGTCGCCTGATCGGCGATCATGCCGGCGGCGCGGAGCCGGGCCAGAAGCGCGCGATCATCAACTGGAGCCGGCTGATTCGGCCCGATGGGGTAACGATCGCGATCGGATCGCCGGCGACCGACGCCACCGGACGCAACGGCGTGCGGGCCAAGGTCAATTCGCACCTGCTCCAGCGGATCTTCCCGGCGCTGCTCCAATCGACGCTCGACATCGGCGTCAACCTTGCCACGCGACCGGCCAATGGCTCGGTGCTGCTGGCGCTGCCCGGTTCGGGCACGAGCGCGCTCACCGGGCAGAACGGCCCCGCGCCGACGCTGAGCGTCCGGCCGGGCACGTCGATCGCGGTGTTCGTCACCCGCGATCTCGATTTCACCGGGGTCGGGAACCCGCAATGACCGCTGAGCCGCCGGCGGCGGGCGTCTATCTGCGCGCCTATCTGGCGCCGCTCGGCCCGTTTCTTGATCGGGCGGATGTAACCGACATCTATGTCAACCGGCCGGGCGAAATCTGGGTCGAGACGCTGGGCGGGGCGAGCGAGCGGCATGACGCGCCGGACCTCACCGAAACTGCGCTGGAACGGCTGGCGCGACAGGTTGCGGCGTTGACGCATCAGGGGATCAGCCGCGCGCACCCGCTGCTGTCCGCCGCACTACCCGACGGTGCGCGCGTGCAGGTGATCGCGGAACCCGCGACGCGTGGCGGGATGGCGATCGCGATCCGTAAGCATGTCTCCGCCGATCTCGGGCTCGACGATTATCAGGCGGCGGGGGCGTTCGACGGGACGCGACGGGGCAGCGCGCTGCATGGCGATGAAGGGCTGGCGCAGCTTTCTGCGTTGCTGGAAGCGGGCGACCTGGCCGGAATGCTGCGACAGGCGGTGCGGTCGCGCCGCAACATCCTCGTCTCCGGTGGCACCTCGACCGGCAAGACCACATTCCTCAACGCGTTACTGCGTGAGATTGCGCCCGAAGAGCGGTTGATCGTGATCGAGGATACCCCCGAACTGCACCTGCGCCATGCCAACGCGATCGGCCTGCTGGCGACACGCGGCGATCAGGGTGAGGCGCGGGTGACCGCCGACGATCTGCTCGGCGCGTCGCTGCGCATGCGGCCCGACCGGATCATCCTGGGCGAGCTACGCGGCGAGGAGGCCTATGCCTTTCTGCGCGCGATCAACACCGGCCATCCCGGGTCACTGAGCTCGGTCCATGCCAACAGCGCGGAGGCGGCGGTCGAACAGATCGCGCTGTTGATCCTGCAACGCGGCACCCGGCTCAGCCGCGAAGACGTGACGCATTATGTGCGCTCGACCATCGACGTGTTCGTCCAGCTGGAGCGCGTAGGCGGGCGCCGCCGCGTCGCCGAAGTCCTATTGCCCGGCGCTGGCCGCTAACATCTCGCTCAACCAGTCATCGACGACCGCGTCGATCACCAGATGCACGCGGTCACTGGTGCCACGGTTGACGACCGAATGCGTGTCCATCAGCCGCAGATACCAGGCCTCGCCCGGTGCCATCGTCACCGGCGTGCCGTTAAGCAGAAACTCGACATCCGGGTTGGTCGTGATCGGAATGTGCAGCCGCGCCGCGCCATGTTCGGCGGCGAGATCATGGTCGTAATGCGGCTTGATCACCGACCCCGGGGTCAGCCGCATCAATCGCACCACGGTGAGCGGGCAGCGGAATGCCGCCAGCACCTCGCGGAAATAGGGGGTGTGCGCCAGCAGCGGGCCGTCGACGAACTCGGTCGCGCTCGGGTCGGAATAGATCATCATCACCGGATGCGTCGCGCCCGCAGTGTGACGCAGCGGCAGGACCGACCAATTGCCCTCGTAATTCTGTTTCACAAGATGATCGATCCAGTCGCGATCTACCGCGTCGAGATCGGCGCACAGCCGGTCGGGATCGAAGGCAAAGGGCAGCTTGATCCGGTCGGGCAGGGGCGAGCCCTGAGGAGGCGCAGTGCGGATGACCTGATCGAGCATGGCGCAAGCCTAGCGCGCGCCGGTGCCGGCGCAAGCATGAACAGGGCGGTTTGACGCGCGTCTCACGCTGGGCCAAGCAGGCTGCGATGGGCGCGGGCGGCATAGCATCGGATCGGTGGCGGCGGCGCGCGGCGCGGCTGCTCGCGCTGATCCGCGACGGACGTGCGCGCTCCGAGCTGTTCACCCGGCTGCGGTTCGGGGCGCAGGTGCATCAGGACATCAGCCTGAGCTTTCATGACCGCTATCCGCGCCTGTTCGCGGCCGCCCGCGCGCTGCTCGCCGACCGCCCCGCGCCGCGCATCCTGTCCTATGGCTGCGCAGCCGGCGAGGAGGTGACCTCGCTGCGCAGCTATTTCCCCGACGCGACGCTGGTCGGGGCGGAGATCAACCCGGGGCTGCTGCGCGCATGCCGTCGCCTGCCGGCCGACGCGAACCGCGTCTTCATCGCCTCACGCCACGATCTGATCGCCGCGCACGGCCCCTATGATGCGATCTTTGCGATGGCAGTATTCACACGCCGCCCCGAAGAGGTGCGGGAGCGCGATCTGCGCGATATCTCGAGCCACTACCCCTTTGCGCTATTCGCGCGCGACCTGCGGCAGCTCGCGTTGACGCTTGCACCGGGTGGGCTGCTGATCGTCGAGCATGCGCAATATCGGGTCGAGGACGCGCTGGCAGGCCTTCCGTTCAGCGCCGTCAGGGGCCCCGGCGAATGGCTGGCCAAAGGGCCGCGCTTCGCCCCGGACGGTATCCGGATCGAACCGCAGCCCGTCATCGCCCGCATCTTCCGCCGGACCGATTAGCGCGCGACTGCGACCGCCGGGGCGGTGATTCCTGCCGCCGCCAGCTCGCGCTCGGCCTGGGTAAAGCCATAGGCCGGGACGATCTCGCCGGTGCGATCCGCCGCTTCGCCCCAGCGCTTGGCGAGTTGTTCGCCCGCATCCGCGCCACCGCCGATCTGGATGCCGTCGGTCAGGGTGACGTTGGCAGTCGCGAAATGGCCCGCACCAGCGCACAGGATCGCGCGGGTCGGCGCGTCCTCGCCGACCAGCGGCAGCAGCCCCGGGCTGACCAAGGCCGGGTCGAGCGCGGCGAGGCTGGCTTCCGACAGCACCCCCTCGGTCATCCCCGTGGCCGCGGTGGGGGCGAGGCAGTTGATCCGGATGCCGTATTTCTCGCCCTCGATCGCCAGCGTCTGCATCAGGCCGACCAGCGCCATCTTTGCCGCGCCATAATTGGCCTGGCCGAAATTGCCGTAAAGGCCGGAGGAGGAAGTGGTCATGACGATGCGGCCATAGCCCTGCCCGCGCATGATCTCCCACACCGCCTTGCTGGCGATTGCCGCGCCCATCAGGTGCACGTCCACCACCAGCCGGAACTCGTCCATCGTCATCTTGGCGAAGCTCTTGTCGCGCAGGATGCCGGCATTGTTGACCAGAATGTCGACCCGCCCCCACGCGTCCATGGTTGACGCGACGATGTTCGATACCGCCCATTCGTCGGTGACCGATCCGGCCAGCGCCAGCGCCTTGCCGCCGCGCTGACCGATCTCGTCCGCGACGCGCTGCGCGGCATCGGTGCTGAGGTCATTGACCACGACGCGCGCGCCCTTGCCCGCCAGATAGAGCGCATGAGCGCGACCAAGTCCGCCACCGGCGCCCGTTACGATCGCAATCCGTCCATCGAGCAGCATCAACTTCCTCCCATCATTCTTCGCTACCTAGTGAGTGAATATCTTATGCGAGACTAGGCGCAAAGGCGAGCGGGCTAGGCCCCGCTCCGCCCGCCGCTACCGCAAATCTGCCGAAATCCCGCGGCCATGAACACCGCCATGCGGTCCTTGATCGCCGCAAAATCCTCCGACCGGCACAACCCGCCCGACAATTTGTCGATGCGTCCGGTGCGCGCCAACGTGACCATCAGCGCGCCGGTGACGAAGTGATAGCCCCAGAAGATGTCCTCCTCGGCGCAATCGGGAAGCGCCTTTTTGAGAAGCTCGATCAGCCGCAGCACGACCGGGTCGAAATGCGTGTCCATCAGTTCCGCGCCCCATTCGGGGGTGTTCGCGACGAGCGCGCCGAGCGCGCCGTAATTCTTCCAGCCTTCGCCCCCCTCGATATACAGGTCGAGATCAGTGTCGAGAAAGGCGTGGAGCGCGCCTTCCAGCGTCGGCTTGCCGCCGGTCGCGGCGTCGTAATCGTTCAGCGCCTTCAGCCGCCTTTCGCTTGTCACCACCGCACGGCGGGCGAAGACCGCGTCGAACAGCTTCTTCTTGTCCTCGAAATAATAGTTCAGCAGCGTGTGGTGGACGCCGACGCGCTTGGCAACATCCTTGAGCGTCACGCCGTGCAGGCCGTGCTTCGAGAACAGATACTCCGCCTCGTCGAGCATCTGCTCCATCATCTCCGCGCGCTGTTCCGCCTTGGTCGCGCGGCGGCGGGGCTTGGGCTTTTCGGATTTCTGCTCAGGCACTGGGCTGTCATTCCCCTGTTGCCCGGATGCGGCCGGATCGCCGCAGCCCGGGTCGAACAAGGTCTCAAGCGCTTCCATATTGAGACCGCAAGCTATTCTTGTCGATTTTACCGGTCGGGGCGAGCGGCATGGCGTCGAGGCGGACGATCGCGTCGGGAATCCACCACGATGCGACGCGGCCACGGAGCGGGGCGAGCAGGTCGGCGTCGCTCAGCGCATCGTCCTGCATCTCAACCAGCAGCAGCGGGCGTTCGCCCCATTTGGGGTCTTCGCGCCCGATCACCGCAGCAAGCGAGACTTGCGGGAGCGCGCCGACCACCGCCTCGATCTCGGCCGGGTTGATCCATTCGCCGCCGGATTTGATCAAATCCTTGGCGCGTCCGGTAATGATCAAGTTGCCCTGCGCGTCGATGCGCGCGAGATCGCCGGTCGCGAACCAGCCATCGGCATCGGTTGCGGGTGCGTCCTGCCCGAAATAGCGATCAACCACGGCGGCACCGCGCACGCGCAAATGCCCCTCGGTGTCGCGCTGCTGCGGCAGCGGCACGCCGTCCGCGTCGGTCAGCAGCAGGTCGACGCCAATCGCCGGGCGACCCGAGACCGCCGCTGTCCGCTGCGGATCGTGCGGCGGTGCGACCGTGCCGGAGGGTGACAGCTCGGTCATGCCCCAGCTGGTCTGGACGGTAACGCCGAGCACGCGCTCAATCCGCTCCATCAGCGCGGGCGCGAGCGGCGAGCCGCCGACGATGATGCGCTCTAGGCTCGGCAGGGTCTCGCCGGTCGCCTCGAGATGCTCGGCGACCCCCAGCCAAACGGTCGGCACGGCGACGCCGATCGTTACCTCTGCTGCCTTGATCAGGCGGGCAAGGCTCGCGCCATCAGTCGCGCGACCCGGCAACACCAGCCGCCCACCCGCGGCCGGCAGCGCGAAGGGCAGGCCCCAAGCATTAGCGTGGAACATCGGCACCACCACCAGCACGCTGTCGGTCGACCGGATCGCCATCACATCGGCCTGAAGGCAGCGCAGCGTGTGCAGGAAGCTGGCGCGGTGGGTGTAGGTCACGCCCTTGGGCGCGCCGGTGGTGCCGGAGGTAAAGCACAGGCCGCATGGCGTGGTTTCGGGGAAGTCGCCCCACACGGCGCCGTCCGGCGCGGTTGCGATCAGCGGTTCGAGCGCCATCACCGCGCAGGTGGCCGGCTGCGCATCCGCAGCACCGTCAATGACCAGCAGCAGCGACAGCGCCGACACGCGCTCGGCAATCGCGTGCGCGAGCGGTTGAAGGTCGGCGCTGACGATCAGCAGCTTCGCCCCCGACTGGACCACCATATCGGCAAGCTGCGCGGCGGTGAGGCGCGGGTTGAGCGTGTGGCACACCGCGCCCATGCCCATGATCGCATACCATGCCTCGACATGCGCCTGGCTGTTCCACGCCAGCGTCGCCACGCGATCCCCCGGCTTGACCCCGAAACCACTGAGCAGCGACGACACCGCCAGCGCGCGATCCCGCAGCTCGGCATAGCCGATCCGGTCGGTCCCCCCGCCCTCACGCGCGGTGACGACCTCCGCATCCGGATGCCATTTGGCGGCGTGGTGCAGGAACTTGTCCAGCGTCAGCGGATAATCCTGCATGCTTCCGTCGATCATCGGCAACCCGTCGCCTTGTTGAGGACCGGCGAGGCGACGCCGGTGTTCCAGTTCCACGGCTGATCGCCCGCCGCGCGGCGGCGGCACATCGCCGCTTCGTGCAGCGCGAACATGCCGGGCATCAGCCGCGTGCCGGGCTGGGGCTTGCCGGCGAACGCCATGTAGTTGGCGGCCTTGCCATAGGCTTCCCATGCCGGCTGACCGTCGGCGATTGGCGTCCCGCTGCGCGCGAAGCTCGCCCAGTAGGACAGCATCGCGTCCGACAGGCGGCGATTGGTCACGTCGTCGGGGACTTTGGGCCAATAGGGCGGCGTGCGGCCCGCGGTGCCGAAGACATAGGGGATCTCGGCGGCATGGAAGGCGTGCAGGCCATATTCCGCAGCCGCCGGATAGCCATGGTCGAACAGATAGAGATAGGCGCTCTGCCCGATCGCGGTCTGGCCGATCGCGAGCCGGGTCGCGGTCCAGCCATAGAGCGCATCGCGGGTGGTCGCGAGCAGCGATTCCTTGATGTTGCTCGACGGATAGAGGCGCAGGAAATGCTCGGCGAGATCGCCATAACGCGCGCGGATCGCGGCCTCATAGGCCTCGGCGCTGGCTGGCGCGGGCGGGAGCAGCACCGGAAGCGATCGGATCTCGCCCGAATTGAACCCGGCGAGCACCGGCACCCTGGCCTGTTCGCCATGGTCCCAGGTCGTGACCAGCTGGCGCGTCAAAATCTTGCCGTCGACATTGCCCCATGGACCATAGCCCTTGGTCGCGGCGTCGACGGTCAGCTTTTCGGCATCCATCGCGCGCAACGCGGCGAGATCGGCCGCGCCGACCGCAGTCATGATCTGGCTTCCCGCCGCCTCAGCCGAGGGCAGGCCGTACGCGCCGCGCTTGAGCTCGGGCGTGGTGATCATATACGCGCTCTGCGCCACCGCCTTGTGGAACAGGCCGCGCGCCTGCGGGCTGGCCATCAGATACATGACGCTGAGCGCGCCCGCGGACTCGCCCGCGATGGTGACGTTGCCCGCATCGCCGCCGAATGCCGCGATGTTGCGCTGAACCCATTTCAGCGCCGCGATCTGGTCGAGCAGGCCGTAGTTGCCCGAGACGCCGTCGGGCGACTCCGCGCTCAGTTCGGGGTGCGCGAGATAGCCGAGGATGCCGAGCCGGTAGTTGATCGACACCACGATCATGTTGCCGCGCTGCGCCATCCGCGCACCGTCATACATGCTTTCGTGGCTATAGCCCGCCACCAGCGCGCCGCCATGGATCCAAACGAACACGGGCAGATCCTTGCCTCCGGCGGGCGCCCAGATATTGAGCGTCAGACAATCCTCGCTGACCGTGTCGAGCGGGTTGGTGTAGATGCCGGCATTGCGGTTGCGCGGCTGGACGCAGGCGGGGCCGAACGCGGTCGCCTTGCGCACCCCCTGCCAGTCCGCCGCCGCGACCGGCGGCTTCCACCGCAGCGGGCCGACCGGAGCCTGCGCATAGGGGATGCCGCGGAAAATGCGGAGCGCGCCCTGCTCAACGCCCTCGACCGTTCCGGCCGGAGCCGTCGCGCGCGGCTGGGCGAGCGCGGGCGCGGCGAACAGCAGCGCAATCAGGACGATCAGCCGCTTCATGCCGCCGCCCCTTCCCGCTTCAGCCGCCGCGCGAGCGCAACGAACAGGCCGATTGCGATCAGGTAGAAGGGCGTCAGGGTGTAGAGCGCGCTCTGCAGGCTCTGCGTATCGCCCTGCGCCTTGAACCAGTCGCTGGCGAACCCGACCCAGGTCGGGCCAAGGCCAAGGCCGATAAAGTTCATGATCAGCAGCAGCAGCGCGCCCGACAGCACGCGCTGGTTCGGTCGTACCTCTTCCTGCACCAGAGCGACCGAGGCCGAGAGGTAGAAATAGTTGAACACCATCACCACCGCGAGCAACGCCAGTGCGAGCGGCCAGCTCGGGGCCCAGACGAAGCCGATATAGAAGGGCATCGCCACCGCGAGCGACGCGGCCGGTGCAATGGCATAACCAGCGCGCGATTTGCGCGTCATCGCGTCGATCACCCGGCCCGACACGACCATCCCGCCGCCCATGCCGATCAGCAGGACGAGCGCGTACCAGATCGCGACATCGCCCAGCACCATCCCCTTTTCGCGCATCAGATAGAGGACGGCGAAATTGCCCAGGCCATAGGTGACGAACTGCGTTGCGCCGCTGCCCAGTGCCGCGAGCATCAGCACCGGGTTGGACAGGAACGCGCCTACCGTGGGCCAGAATGGGGCCTTGTCGTCCGCGCCCGCCGCCCGCGCGCCATCCATCGCGCCCTTTTTGGGCTCGCGGATCGTCAGCCACACGAACGCCGCCGTGACCACGCCGATCGCGCCGACGATGATGAAGGGCAGCCGCCAGCCATAATGTTCGGCGATGGCGGCGCCGAACGCGACCCCCGCCGCCGCGCCGATCGCTGGGCCGAGGTTGAAGATGCCGAGCGCCGCCGCGCGCTTGCCCGGCGGATAGGTGTCGGTGATGATCGCATAGGATGGCGGAACGCCGCCCGCCTCGCCGAACCCAACGGTCATCCGCGCGATGACCAACTGGGTATAGTTCGCCGCCATGCCGCACGCGACCGTCGCGCCGCTCCAGATCGCACAGGCAAGGCTGAGCACCCCAACCCGGCTGGTGCGGTCGGCGAACCAGCCGACCGGGATCGCGATGAAGCAATAGAACATCGCGAAATACAGGCCGCCGATCAGCCCGAGCTGGGTATCGGTGACGTTCAGCGAATCCTGGATCGGCTTGGCGAGGATGCCGATCAGCTGCCGGTCGAGGAAGTTCAGGATGTAGACGAAGGTCAGCGTCACCAGCACGAACCAGGGCCGGTTCACGGGCGACGGACGGCCGGTGTCGCCACCGACCGTCCCCATGTCAGAGGCCGTAGCCAAGACGGATCCCCACGGTGCGCGGGCGCAGCGTGCCAAAGCGGCTCACCAGAAACGCCTCGGGATGGATGTACACGACCGAATGATCGTCGAAGAGGTTCTCGACATAAAGATTGGCCGAGAGCGACCCCTTCTTGACCCCCAGGTTGAGGTTCACGTTCGCATATTCGTCGGTCTTGCCGAAGGTGGACAGACGCAGATTGGGGTTACCCGGCGTATTCGGGAACGAGCTGTTATACGACCCCACATATTGCGCGTTGATCGCGAAAGTACCGCGCGCGCTGTCGCCCAGGTCGAAGCCATAGGAAATGTACGCCGCGCCCTGCAGCCGCGGTGCCGACAGGCGATGGCCCAGCACCGCGCCGGAGATTGCCGCCTCTGTGGCCGACAGCTTGGTGATCTTGGAGTCGTTATAGGCGACGTTGAGACCCAGGAATACATCCTTGGCCGGGATGACGCCCATCTCGAGCTCGAAGCCCTTGCTGCGCGCGGCACCGATGTTGGTGGCAAACTGAACCGAGTCAGTTGAGCGGTTTGCCTGCGCCTGGATATTGCTCCAGTCGATCAGATAGGCCGCAGCATTGATCGTGACGAGGCCGTTGAGAAACCGTGCCTTCGCGCCGACCTCATAGCTTTTCAGATCGTCTGATTCCGCGCCGTCAGGGATGACCACGCCGCCCAGCGTGGGGTTGGCGCCCCGAATCGCGTTGACGACCGGCGCGCGGAAGCCTGTCGAGAAGGTGGCATAGGTGGTGATCGCCTCGCTCGGCTTCCACGTCGCGCTGGCCTTCCATGACGGCGCCGACCCGGTCGCCTTGACGCCGGTTGCGGCAGCATAGGGGATCAGGTTGCTCGGCCCGAAATTCACCGGGATACCGAACAGCGCATAGGTGAAATAGTTGAACCCGCCCGCCGTCGCGAGATAGCCACCCGCCTCGGTGAAAGCCTGTGCCGAGGTGCGGCCGTAGCGCATGCCGCCGGTCAGCCAGAACTTTGGCGAGAAGCGATAGGTCAGCTCGCCAAAGCCCGCCAGTTCGTCACTCTTCGAATAGGTGTAGAGCTTCTGATAATATTGATCAGGCAGGCCGGTAATGCCGCGCGCCGCCAGGAATTGCGGGTTCGAGCGGTAGAAGTAATCCACGTCGCGGCGACGATTCATATAGAAGCCACCGATGGTGAACTCGAACGGACCGTCGAGCGACGAGACCAGCCGCGTTTCCTGCACGAACACCTTGTCATAGGCGTCGGCGTCGAGGCCGAAGGCGATCGGTGCGCCGGGGAACGAACCGGGCGCGAAGGTGCCGGCAAGGTCGACATAGAATTTCTGGTCGAAGTCGGAATAGGTCGACGAACTGGTCAGCCGCGCAAAGTCGAATTCATATTCGACCGTGCCGTTGAGGATCGTCTGCTTGCCGGTGAAGCGGTCGGGCTGATCCGACACGCGCTTCTCACGCCCCAGCGACGGGCTGGTCAGCGAGCTGTCCTTGGGGTCGCTGTCCTCGTACGAGCCCATCACCCGCACCGACAGCCGGTCATTGGGCTTCCACAGCGCGATCACGCGCCCGCCCCAGTTGATCAGCTTGTTCGAATTCTTCACGCCGGTCCCGACATTGTCGAGATAGCCGTCTTCGTTGCGGTAGAAGCCGACCGCGCGGACCGCGAGCGTGTCGCTGACGATCGGCAGATTGACCATGACATTGTAGCGCTGGCGGAAGCTGTCCGATCCGGTCAGCGCGAGGTCGACCTGCCCAGCCATGTCGAACGACGACAAATTGGGGTTCTTGGTCAGGATGCGCATCGCGCCCGAGAGCGAACCCGACCCGAACAACGTCCCCTGCGGACCGCGCAGAAATTCGACCCGCTCGACGTCGAACAGCGTCGGATCGACCACCGTTGTGTTGCCGATGGTCGAGATTGGCAGTTCGTCGATATAGACCGCGACCGAGCTTTGCAGGTTCGCGTTATAGCCGTTGGTCGCGATACCGCGCGCGGTGAAATTGTTGAAATTCTGGGTCGGGCGGTTGAGCACGACACCCGGCGTTTCGCGGGCGATCCCCTCGAACCCGACAATCCCCTTTTCGGTCAGCTCTTCCTGCTGGAACGCGCTGATGCTGAGTGGGACGTCCTGAATCGGCTCCGCGCGGCGGGTCGCGGTAACGATCACTTCGTCGTCGCCCGGAGCGGTGGAACTTGCGGTGGTGTCGCCGGCCGGGGCGTCCTGCGCCGCAGCGGACATCGGAACCGTGAACAGCGTCACCGCACAGGCGGTCGCCAGAAGCCTTGCCCTCATCCTTACCTCTCCTCGATGCCATCGATCATGCGTCGATTTGCTGCGGTGAATATGTCGCGCGTCGCAGCGGCTGTCAACATTCACTATCGCGCGTGTGAATATCTTTGAGAGCGCAGGTTTGTGCGGATTTGGGGCGGGCTTCTGGCGACGGGCTGAATGGGGAGGGACCCGCGATCAGGCGATCGCGGGCAACCGGTCCAGATATTTGTCGAGCGTCAGGGGATAGTGGCGCACGCGGATGCCGGTCGCGTTGTAGACCGCATTGGCCACCGCCGCGCCCGGGCCGCAAATGCCAAGCTCACCGACGCCCTTGGCCTTGAGCGGCCCGATCACCGGGTCGAGCGTGTCGAGGAACACGCACTCCTGATGCGGAATATCAGCATGGACCGGCACTTCGTACCCGGCCAGATCATGATTGATGAACAGGCCGAAGCGCTTGTCGACCGCCAGCTCCTCCATCAGCGCGGCGCCCGCCGACATCACCATCGCCCCGATCACCTGGCTGCGCGCCGAGAGCGGGTTGAGGATGCGCCCGGCATCGCACACGGCTAGCATCCGACGGATCCGCGTTTCGCCGGTAAAGGCGTCCACCGCGACTTCGGCGAAATGCGCGGCATAGGTGCCGACGTCATAATCGCGCTTGAACTTGCCATACCGCATCTCACCTTCGGCCGACATTGCCCCGGCGTCGGTGAGCGCGATGGTGCGGTTGCCAAGCTTGATCGCGCCGTCTTCGAACACCGCAGCATCACCATCGAAGCCGAGCTTCTCCCCGATCGCGCGCCGCAGGACGAGGCAGGCGGCATAGACGCCGGCAGTCGCGCTTGCCGCCCCCCATTGTCCGCCCGACCCCGCAGCGACGGGGAAGTCGGAATCGCCCAGCTCAACGGAAACGCGGTCGAGCGACACACCCATCGTTTCCGCCGCCGTCTGGGCGATGATCGTATAGCTCCCGGTGCCGATATCGGTCATGTCGGTCTGGACGGTGATGCGCCCATCCACGCCCAGCTTGATCCGGGCGGCGGACTTCATCGTCGGCGCGCCGCGATAGCCCGCCGCGACGCCCATCCCGATCAGCCAGCGCCCCTCGCGCGTCACGCCCGGCTTGGCACTGCGCTTGCTCCAGCCGAAGCGGGCTGCACCTTCGCGCAGGCAGCGGGTGAGGTGACGGTCGGAAAAGCGCCGCGCGGGGTTGCTCGGCACCGTCTCCGGCTCGTTGCGGATGCGCAGTTCGATCGGATCGATGCCGAGTTTTTCGGCCAGCTCGTCCATCGCGACTTCCAGCGCCATATGCCCCGGTGCCTCGCCCGGCGCGCGCATCGCATTGCCCTCGGGCAGGTCGAGCGTCGCGATATAGTTGGAGGTCAGGCGGTTGGCGCCGGCATAGAGCTTGGGCGTCTGCAGCGTCCCATTCTCGCCATCCTCGCCATTCAGATTTCCGGACCAGTTTTCGTGCGCAATCGCCGTGATGCGCCCGTCCTTTTCCGCACCGATCCGCAGCCGTTGGATCGTCGCGTGGCGGTGGGTGGCGTTGTTTGCCATCAGCGGGCGCTGCATCGCGATCTTGACCGGTCGCCCGGCCGCCTTGGCCGCGAGCGCCGCGAGCACAGCGTCGGCACGGATGAACAGCTTTCCGCCAAAGCCGCCGCCGACATAGGGCGAATCGACCCGGATATTCTCAGCCGGGATGCCGAGGATCTGGCTCATCGACCGCTTCGCCCAGTTGATCATCTGGTTCGATGTCCAGATCGTCAGCCGGTCGCCCTCCCATGCCGCGATGGTCGCGAACGGCTCCATCATCGCATGGCTTTCATCGGCTGTATGGTAGCGCGCGTCGAGCTTGACCGGGGCGGCGGCAAAGGCCGCGTCGAAGTCGCCCAGCGATTTACGGTCGGGCTTGTCGCCGCTGCCCTTGGCCAGCGGCGCGCCGGGTGCCGCCTTCTCCAGGTCGAATGCGCCCTCGACCCGGTCATAGCGGGTCTGGATCAACGCTGCGGCGGCGCGCGCCTGCTCGAACGTTTCGGCGACCACGCAGGCGATGGCCTGGTGATAGTGCGCAATCTCGCTGCCGCCGAACAAGGGCGCGTTGTTGAACTGCGGCTTGCCGACTGGCTTGGTCTCCGGCGCGGCCACGACTGCGATCACGCCCGGCGCGCGTTTGGCGGCGCTGGTGTCCATCGACGTGATGCGTCCCTTGGCGATCGCCGATCCGACGATGAAGCCATAGGCCTGGTTTGCCGCGACATCGTGGCGCTCGGCGGCATAGGGGGCGGTGCCGCTGGTCTTCAGCGGGCCGTCGATGCGCGGCGTCGACTTGCCGACGATGTTGGCGGTGTCGAACAAATTGGTCCCGGCCGGGGCGTTGAACTCCATCGGTCAGCTCCTCGCATCGGCAAGCACGCCCGCGAGCGTGCGCTCGGCGAGGGTGATCTTGAACTTGTTTTCGTCGGTCGGGCGGGCATCGGCAAAAGCGCGGGAGACGACCGCGCGCGCGCCCTTCGGCAACAGGCTGTCCGCCTCCTCCACGCGCCACGGTTTGGGCGCGACGCCGCCGAATGCGATCCGGCCGGTGCCGTCCTTCTGCAGTACCGCTGCGACCGACACGAGCGCAAAGGCATAGGAGCTGCGGTCGCGGACCTTGTGATAGATGTGCTTGCCGCCAAGCGGCTTGGGCAAGGTCACCGCCGTGATCAGCTCGCCCGGCTCAAGCGCGGTTTCGATATGCGGCGTTTCGCCCCACAGGCGGTGGAAGTCGGCGATCGGGATCGCGCGCGTCGTGCCGTCGGACTTCACCGTCTCGACCACCGCGTCGAGCACGCGCAGTGCCACCGCCATGTCGCCGGGATAGGTGGCGATGCACGCTTCGGACGTGCCGATCACCCCCAATTGCCGCGAGAAGCCGCCGATCGCCGCACAGCCGCTGCCCGGTTTGCGCTTGTTGCACGGAAGATTGGGGTCGTAGAAATAAGGGCAGCGGGTGCGCTGGAGCAAATTGCCGCCGGTCGTCGCCTTGTTGCGCAGCTGGCCCGACGCACCGGCCACGATCGCGCGCGTCAGCACCGCATAGTCGCGCCGCACGCGCTTGTCGGCGGCGAGCGCGGTGTTGCGCACCATCGCGCCGATGCGCAGCCCGCCATCGTCCGTCGTCGCGATCGTGTCGAGGCCGAGATGGTTGACGTCGATCAGCTGCGTCGGCGTCTCGATCTCGAGCTTCATCAGGTCGAGCAGATTGGTGCCGCCCGCAATGAAGCGCGCACCCTGCACCCGTGAGGCCATCGCCGCGGCTTCAGCGGGGGAGCTGGCGCGGGCATAGCTGAACGGCTTCATGCCTTGGCTCCTGCAACTTCGGCCATTGCCTCGGCGATATTCGAATAGGCGCCGCAGCGGCACAGATTGCCGCTCATCCGCTCGCGCATTTCGATGTTGGTGGCGCGGGGCTTGGCGGCCACATCCTCCTGGACATGGCTCGGAATGCCACGCTTGATCTCATCGAGCACCGCGACCGCCGAGCAGATCTGCCCCGGCGTGCAATAGCCGCACTGATAGCCGTCATGCTTGATGAAGGCCACCTGCATCGGGTGCAGATGATCGGGCGTACCCAGCCCCTCGATCGTGGTTACCGCATCGCCATCATGCATCACCGCGAGCGTCAGGCAGCTGTTGATCCGCTCCCCATTGACGATCACCGTGCACGCGCCGCACTGGCCATGGTCGCAGCCCTTCTTCGTGCCGGTCAGCTTGAGATGCTCGCGCAACGCATCGAGCAGCGTTGTCCGGACATCAAGGTCCAGCGCGCGCGGCGTGCCGTTGACGGTCAGAGTGACAGGCATGTTGTTCTCCACGGCCCGGGTGCGCGCCGCCGCCGCAGTACGGACCTGGCTGGCGGCCACACCAGCGGCTCCGGCGGCGAGAACACCACGCCGGGACAGGTTGAGCAAGTCCCGCTCATTCATCGTTCGCAGCCCTCCGTGATGCTCAGATTTTCCAGCGTAACGTGTCGTGGCGCGAATTGTTACCTGACCGAGATGGGAAATTCCGCCTGTTCCCTTTGATCGACGACATCGCCTTGCCGTTCCTGTCGATCGGCATGTTCGCCCTGTTGATGGTTGGCGCTTACATCGCCGGCTTGTGAGCCGTGCGCGACCACCGCAGTTCGAAAGGCTGGAAACCCGCCGGCGGCGAAGTGCCATGCCCAGTCGACGAGAAAGAATCCGATATCGGTAACGTCGCGCACGCCGCAAGCCGCGATTGCCGACATAATCCCGAGTGCATTTGACGTAGCAAAGCTGCCGCCGCTTATCGGCTCGCGGTGAAGATACCCTTCCAGCTCGGCTCGGCCTTCGCCTGCAATCTCTTCCTTCGTTTTCCACTAGGTGCTCGCGCGCAACGCGCTAATCGTCTTGCCGGTCCAGCGCCGGACCGCACGGCGCAAATTCGCGCTGTCGCTGAAGCCCACCTTCCAAGCCACGTCGTCGACGCTCATCCGGGTTGTCTGAAGATATTCGATCGCGAGCTTGCGGCGGACATCGTCAACGATCGCGCCATAGCTGGTGTCTTCAGCAGCGAGGCGGCGGCGCAGGGTGCGCTCCTGCATCCCCAGCTGTGCGGCGATCGCGGTCATCGACGGAAACTCGCTCGGCGCGTTGAGCAGCAGCTGATACACTTCGCCCGACAGACCCGATGAAATGCGCGCCTGACCGATCAGCCGCTCGCAGGTTTCCTCCAGCATGGTGCGGGTGAGCCGGTTGCCGAGCTCCGGCGTCTGGTCGAGAATGCCGATGGGATAGTGGAGCTCATTCGCGGCTTCGCCATAGGAGCAGGGGCAGGACAGCGCCTTCGCATCGTCCGGTGCAAACGCATCCTCGGGCAGCGCGAACAGCGCGCGCACGGGCAGATTGTCGGCACCGGCAGTGTCGCGGATATGGGTGAAGGTCATCTTCATCTGCTGCCGGACAAGAAAGGTGCGCACGTCGCTGCTCATCACATCGCGATAGATTTCCCGGAATTGCCAGACCGCCACGTCGCCTTCGGCGCGCCATTCGAGGCGCACGGTCGGCGTCGCGAGCGGCTGGTAGCGTACGGCGAAGTCGAAAAAGTCGCGCATCGTCGGCGAACACATCAGTGCGTAGCCATACATGCCATAGGCCGACAGGTGGAGGCGGGCGCCGATCGCAAACGCATCTGCATATTCGGCCCCGGCAGCGACAATGTTCTCGCAGGCGGTGAGATACTGGCCAATCGAGGTCATGGTGTGCGGGTCGCGCACCTCGGCCAGCGTCAGCCCGGTGCGGTCCAGCACGGTCTCAGCACAGATCCCGCGATCGGCAACGGTATCGATCACCGTCGCGATCTTGAACGGGGCGAAGCTGCGTTGGTTGAGTGAGGGAAAGCCCGCGCGCGGGTTGCGATCCAGCGCCGCACCGTCGTCTTCCACCCTTGCCATCGTCCCGTCCCCTCGCTGCACGTGTCCGGTAAAGACATAGCGATGTCCGCCAATGCGCTTACCACGCGCTGTGTCAGACCATAAGCAAGGGTTCAAGTCGGCAAAGCCCGGCGGCGGCAACGACCGCACCACGAACAGATCAAGGAGGGGATACAGGTCATGTCGATCCGAACCGTTCAATATGCGCACCGCGCCCGGCTCCTGGCGCGCTCAGCGCTCGCACTCACGCTGCTGGCCGCCCCTGCGGCTGCCTATGCGCAGACGGGCGAGGCCGCTGCGCAGGCCGACGCGGAAGAGCCGGCCGAAGTGGTCATCACCGGGTCGAGCATCCGCGGTATTCCGCCCACCGGCTCCGGCCTGATCAGCGTGACGCGCGAAGACGCGAAGCTGATCGGCGCGGCGAGCACGCCCGAATTGCTCGCCACCGTGCCGCAGCTCAACAGCTTCAACACCGCGCCGCGCGTCAGCAACAACGGTCTCGGCTCGTTCGCGCCGGGTCTGCGCGGGCTCCCAACTGCCGCGACGCTGCCGCTGATGAACGGGCACCGCCTGATCTCGGGCAGCACGCAGCAGACCAACCCCGACTATCCGTTCATCCCCGAGCTGGCGATCGAGCGGGTCGAGATCGTCGCCGATGGTGCGTCCGCCATCTACGGGTCGGAAGCGGTCGCAGGCGTCGTCAACTTTATCACCCGTCGGCGGATCAAGGGCATGGAGGCGATCGTCCGCTATGGCATCGCCGACGACTACAACGCGTTCAACGCGGGCCTAGCCTTCGGTCATGACTGGGGCAGCGGATCGTTCGTCGCCGCCTATCAATATCAGGACAACAGCAACATCACCGGGGCCGACCGCAGCTATCGCTCGCTCGATTTCCGTGCGGCCGGCGGGATCGACACGCGGTCGGCGGTGTGCCCCGACGCGAACGTGAACCTGTTCGCGGGCACCATCTATGCCGCGCCCAGCCTTGCGCCGGGTCTCAACACCTGCGACCCGCGCGGGCCGGTTGACCTGCTGCCCCAGAACCGCACGCACAGCGCCTTCGTGTCGGCGCGGCAGGACCTGTCCGATGGGGTCACCTTGTGGGCCGACTTCCTCTATTCGGACCGCCGCGATGTGGTTCAGGCCGCGCTGCCGGGGCAGACCTTCGTCCTGATCACCGCCGCCAACCCGTTCTTCCGCGCGCCGCCGGGGACGGGATCGGTGTTCGGCTATTTCGATTTCCGTCCGGACCGGTTGGTCGGCGCGGATCATTTCGACCAGACCTTCCGCGTGCGCAGCGGCAATGCGACGGCCGGCGTCGATATCGACTTGCCGGGTAACTTCAAGGCGAGCGTCTATGGCTCGTTCAACTTCTCGCGCAACGACACCTTCCAGCCCGGGATCAACACCACCGCGCTGACCGCCGCCGCTGCCGGAACCACCACTGCGACCGCGCTCGATCCGTTCGGCTACAACACCAGCCCAGCGGTCGTCGCGGCGATCCTCAACAACCCGACCACCTTCGACAACCGCCAGCGCACGCGCATCGGTGCGGTCAAGGTCGACGGACCGCTCGCCGATCTGCCGGGCGGCGAGCTCAAGATCGCAGTGGGTGCCGAATATCGCCGCGAAACCTATCGCCAGCGTGGCCAGAGCGGTGGGGTCGGCTTCCCCGAGGATCTCGAACGCAACGTCAAGTCGCTCTATGGCGAGCTGTTCGTGCCGATCTTTGGCGAGGGGAATGCGACCGCCGGGATGCACAGCCTCGCGCTGTCGCTCTCGGGCCGCTTTGACGATTACAGCGACTTCGGATCGACGAGCAATCCCAAGATCGGCCTGACCTGGGAACCGGTCGAGGGCGTCAATCTGCGCGGCAGCTATGGCCGCTCGTTCCGCGCGCCGGGTTTGCGCGACCTCGGCTCGACGGTAGGGTCCTATTATTCGGCCGCAGCCCTGGTCGATGCGTTCGGCGCGCGCGATCCCTCGCGCGGTGCGGCACAGGTCAACACGATCCTGCTGTTCGGTGGCAACCGCAATCTGACGCCGGAAACTGCGCGCACCTGGTCGGCAGGGATCGACCTGCGGCCGAAGGCAATCCCGAACCTGACCGCCAGCGTCACCTTCTACGACATCCATTACGACAATGTAATCGGAACGCCATCGGGGTTGGGCGCGCTGTTGTTCAGCGATCCGACCTTTGCGTCGCGCGTGCTGCGCAATCCGACCTCGGCGCAGGTGAGTGCGGCGATCGCCAACACGGTGCCGTTCTTCTACACCTTTGCCGCGGTGCCGACGATCGGCAACATCCTCGACCTGCGCCAGGGCAATTTCGGGGTGCGCGAGACCAACGGGATCGATTTCGACCTGCGCTACCGCCACGATGTCGGCTTCGGCACGGTCTTCGGTGGGGTCGCAGGCAATTACATCCTGAACTATCGCAACCAGCTGTCGCCGACCTCGGCGGTGAGCAATTCGCTGGATGCCGGAATTCCGCGCACGACGTTGCGGACAACGCTTGGCTTCACCGCCGGGCCGGTGACCTTCGTCAACTTCGTCAACCATCGCAGCGGCGTGACGGCATCCTATGCGACGCCGACCGGGTCGGCGCTGTATGAGGCCGAGGGCTATACCACCGTCGATCTGCGCCTGTCGGTGCGGCTGCCCGACCTGGCCTTTGCCAAGGGGCTGGAGCTTGGGTTGCAGGTCAACGACCTGTTCGATGCGACCCCGCCCTTCTTCCCGGGCACCGACGGCATCGGTGGCGCCTACAACGCGATCGGTCGCTACGCGGCGATGAGCCTGCGCACATCCTTCTGATCGCTGGCGGGCGGCGTCTCTCACAGGGCGCCGCCCGCGCATTGCATGATGACAACAAGGTTTGACTTTTGATGACCGGTTCCAGCGTCTCCCTCCCCCAGCCCGTGCCGCAGATCCGGCGCTATCGCGACTGGCTGGCGCAGACGCACGGGCGATCCTTTGCCAGCTTCGAAGACCTGCACCGCTGGTCGGTCGAGGATTTGGACGGGTTCTGGCGCAGCATCTGGGAGTTTGACGGGATCGCATCGCCGACGCCGTTCACGGCGGTGCTGAGCCACGACGCGATGCCGGGCGCGCGCTGGTTCGACGGCGCGCAGGTCAATTACGCGCGGCACGTGTTCGGCCATGCCAAGGCGGCAGACGCGGCGGGGCAGCCGGCGATCATCGCCATCGACGAGCGCGGCTCCAGCGTCACGCTGAGCTGGGCGGAGCTGCGCCGCCAGTCCGCCGCGCTCGCCCTTGCCCTGCGCGCGCGCGGGATCGCGCCGGGGGACCGCGTCGCTGCCTATCTGCCCAATATTCCCGCGGCGGTGATCGGCCTGCTCGCCTGTGCCAGCATCGGCGCGATCTGGACCCTGTGCTCGCCCGACATGGGCACCAATGCGGTGCTCGATCGCTGGCGGCAAACCGCGCCCAAGGCGCTGATTGCGGTCGATGGAGTCTTTTACGCGGGTAGGGCCTTGGACCGCACAGCCGCCGTGCGCGACCTGTGCGCGCAGCTTCCCAGTCTGGAAAGCGTCTTCCTCGTCACCAGCGGCTGCGCGACGGGCGAGGTCAGCGGTGCCATCGACTTGGCAACCACGCTTGCGCGCGACGATGATGCGGTCGCGGCGTTCGAGCCGGAATGGCTGCCGTTCGATCATCCGCTGTGGATCCTCTATTCCAGCGGCACTACCGGCCTGCCCAAGGCGATCGTGCATGGCCATGGCGGCGTGCTGGTCGCCACCGCCGCCGGGCGGCTCCATTTCGATCTTGGCCCGAGCTACGCGCCCAACAATTTTGGCGAGCGCTTCCATTGGTACAGCGCGAGCGGCTGGGTGATGTGGAACATCCAGGTCGGCGGGTTGCTCAGCGGGACGACGATCTGCCTGTTCGACGGATCGCCGAGCGGGACCAAAGCGGACCCCGACTGGACGCGATTATGGTATTTCGCGGCGCGCAGCGGCGTGACCTGGTTCGGCGCGGGGGCGGCCTTTTTCGCCAGCTGCCGCAAGGCCGGGATCGATATCACCCGCATCGCCGGGGTCGAGCGTATTCGCGCACTGGGCAGCACGGGGTCGCCGCTGCCGCCCGACGTCCAGCGCTGGGGCAGTGCGCAATTCGCGCAATTGGGCCGCCCCGATATCTGGTGGTGCAATGTCAGCGGCGGGACCGAGATCGCCGCCGCCTTCATGGCCGGTAACCCCGAACTGCCCGATACGCCCGGCCGCCTGCAGTGCCGCCATCTGGGCGCGGCGATTGCGGCGTGGGACGAGCAGGGCAAGCCGGTCGTCGATGAAGTGGGCGAGCTGGTCTGCACGCGCCCGTTCCCGAGCATGCCGCTCTATTTCTGGGGCGATGCCGACGGCAGCCGCTATCACGACTCCTATTTTGCGACCTGGCCCGGCGTTTGGCGGCATGGCGACTGGCTGACGATCGGCAGCGATGGCAGCTGCACCATCTCGGGCCGCAGCGACGCGACGATCAACCGGCATGGCGTGCGCATGGGCACAGCAGAAATCTACTCGGCGGTCGAGCAATTGCCGCAGGTGGCCGACTCGATGCTGATCGACCTTGAAACCGCGCAGGGCGAAAGTCGGCTGATCCTATTCGTCGTTCCAAGCGAAGGATTCGCGGTCGACGCCGCGCTGGAGGGGGCAATCGCAGTGGCGATCCGCACCAGCCTGTCGCCACGCTTTGTGCCCGATCGCGTGATCGCTGCGCCCGGCATCCCGCGCACCTTGTCGGGGAAGAAGCAGGAACTGCCGATCAAGCGGCTGTTCGCCGGATGGCCGGTCGAGAAGGTGGTCAGCCCCGATGCCACCGCCACACCGGAAGTGCTTCCCTGGTATATCCAGCAAGCGCAGCACTGGCGGCAGCGCGCGTCGGATATTTCCGCGGGAGCCGTGGCATGAAAGCCGGGGTCGTCGGTGCGGGCCTGATGGGGGCCGAGATCGCGCTGGTGTTCGCGCTCGCGGGGCATGACGTGCTGCTGCACGTTCGCAGCGGGGACGCGCTGGACCGCGCGCTCGCGCGGTTGCGCGGCGTGCTCGACAAGGGCGTGGCGCGCGGGACCTATGCGCGCGAAGCGGCGGAGGCGGCCCTGGTTCGGATCGCGACGGTCACCAGCCTCGACGCGCTGCGCGACTGCACGATCATGACCGAGGCGGTGTATGAAGCGCTGGACGCTAAGGCCGATGTGCTGCGTGCGCTGGACCGGATTTGCGCGCCGTCCTGCATCTTCGCGAGCAACACGTCGACATTGCCCATTTCGACCCTCGCCGCGTTCCTGACACCCGAACGACGCGCGCGGTTCATCGGGACGCATTATTTCTCGCCGGTGTCGCGGATGCAGCTGGTCGAGGTCATTTCCGGCTTCGCAACCGAGGCGGCGATTGCGGATAAGGTGACGTTATTGATGCGCGACATCGGCAAACAGCCGGTACGCGTTCGCGACGTTGCAGGTTTCGCGGTGAACCGCATGCTCCACGCGCTGCTGATCGAAGCGGTCAAGCTGGTCGAAGAAGGGGTGGCGACGCCCGCCGATCTCGACACCGCGTGCCGCCTGGGTCTTGGCCATCCGATCGGGCCGTTTGCGATGATGGATGTCGTGACGTCCGATCTGTGCCTGCAGGTGCAGGAAATCCTGCACGACGCTTATGGTGAGCGGTTCCGGCCGCCCGCGTTGCTCAAACAGCGCGTCGCCGCCGGGCTGGGGGGCGGAAGGGGCCGTCCGGGCTGGATCGACAAGGACCCCGCGAAACTTGATGGGAGTGCAGGCTGATGGCGACCGACGCGATGCAGGCGGGAGGACGCGCCGCACCCCGCGGCCTGGTGCTGGGGATGTTGTGCTTCGTCTATGTCCTGAACTTCCTCGATCGCCAGCTGGTGTCGATCCTCGCCAAGCCGATCCAGGACAGTTTGCAGATCAGCGATGGCCAGCTCGGCTACATCACCGGTTTTTACTTCGCGCTGTTCTATTGCTTCATCGCGATCCCGGTCGGCTGGCTGGCTGACCGCAGCAACCGGGTGAAGGTGCTCTCGCTCGCCTGCGGGCTGTGGAGCGCCGCCACGGTCGCGTGCGGGATGGCGTCCAACTATGGGCAGCTCGCGGTGGCGCGCATGGCGGTCGGCGTCGGCGAGGCCGGTGGGGTGCCGCCTTCCTATGCGATCATCTCTGACACCTTTCCGCGCGAACAGCGCGGCACGGCGATGGGCATCTTCAACCTCGGCCCGCCGATCGGATCGGCGCTGGGCGTGGCGTTCGGCGCGTCGTTGGCGGCGGCGTTCGACTGGCGCGTGCCCTTTTACGTGGTGGGCGCGATCGGGGTGGTGACGGCCGTGGTGGTCTATTTCCTGATCCCCGAGCCGCCGCGCGGCCGGTTCGATCCCGCACCGGTCGCCGCCGCCGAGCCAGCGCAGGGCTTCATCCAGACGATCTTCGCCTTTTTCGGCAACAAGTTGCTCGCGGTCGCTGCGCTGGCCAGTGGGGCGGCAAACTTCATCACCTATGGCCTCGCCAATTTCGCGACACTGTTCCTGATGCGGGAAAAGGGGATGACGCTGGATCAGGTCGCGATCTGGTATGCGCTGGCGGTGGGCCTTGGGATGGGCGCCGGCATCTTTGCGTCGGGGAAGCTGATCGACCGGTTCGCGGTGCGCAACAAGGCGGCCTATGCGACGCTGCCCGCGCTCTCGCTGCTGATCGCCTTGCCCTTCTTCCTCGGTTTCGTGACGGTCGACAGCTGGCCGCTCGCATTGGCGTTGCTGTTCGTGCCGCTGTTCCTCAACTCGTTCTTCCTCCCCGCGACCGTCACCTTCGTGCAGGGGGAGGTCGCGCCGGACGCGCGCGTGATCTCGGGCGCGCTGCTGCTGCTGGTGATGAACCTGATCGGCCTCGGCCTCGGCCCGACCTTTGTCGGCATGATGAGCGATTTCTTTCGTCCGGATTATGGCGGGCATTCGCTGCAGATGGCGTTCTACGCACTCGCCCCGATGTATCTGATCGCGGCGCTGCTGTTCCTGTGGCTCGCGCGGTTGATCCGGCAGGCGGAGGGGCGTTGATGAGGCACAATCCCATGAACACCCGTCATTGGATCGCGGCAGCAGCGCTCGGCGCGATTTGCTGGAGCGCAACCGCCCTTGCCCGAGGCTCCGATCCCGCCGCACGCTGTGCCGCACTGGCAACGTTGAAGCTGCGCGACACGACCATCTCCAGCGCAACGTTCGTTCCGGCCAAGCCGACCAAGACTACGGCAACCGGCGACGTGCCGGGGTATCGCAGCTTCTGTCGCGTCGTCGCGCGCGTGCGGTCTGAGCCGGAATCGGACATCGGCGTCGAGCTGTGGCTTCCGGCCAGCGACTGGGCCGGCGTTTTTCACGGCAATGGCAGCGGCGGCTTCGCCGGCACCTTTGCGCTCGGCTATTCGGGCATGGTTGAGGGGCTGCGGCGCGGCTTTGCCACCGCAACGACTGACGCCGGCACCGCGCCCGCGACCCCGCTGGAGGGCGACGCGTTGATCGGTCAGCCGCGCAAGTGGCGCGATTGGGGGCGCCTGTCCGCGCATGCGATGACCGTGACGGGCAAGGCAATCACGGCCGCATTTTACGGCCGGGCTGCGCGGCGATCCTACTATACCGGCTGCTCGACCGGCGGACAGATGGGGCTGATCGAGGCGCTGTATTACCCGCAGGATTATGACGGCATCCTGGTCGGCGCACCGGTGATGAACCGCACCTGGGGCCATGCCGCAGTGCTGTGGAACTTTGCCGCCGCCAATCGCGGCCCCGGTCGCTTGCTGTCCGAAGCCAAGCTCAAATTGCTGAACCAGACGGCGATCGCCACCTGTTGGCGACAGGGCCATGGCCTGGCAGGGGATCGCTTCATTTCCGATCCGATGGCCTGCCGCTTCGACCCACAGGTTTTGTTGTGCACTGGGGCATCGTCGGACAATTGCCTGACCGAAGGCGAGGTTGCGACGGCGCGCGCCTTTTACTCGGGCCCGACTGATCGTGATGGTAAGCCGACCTTCTTCGGCTGGCTGCCGGGGAGCGAAATGCCCGATACGTTCGGCTGGTCGTTCCTGCAAAAGCCGATCAATGGACAACCGCCCTTCGGCAGCCTGTTCAAATGGGTGTTCGGTGCCAATTGGGACTGGAACGGGTTCGATTTCGACCGTGACATGCCGGTGGTCGATGCGCAGCTCGACCCGATCGTGAACGATGCGGTGCGCGGCACGCTCGCGCCGTTCGCGCAGCGGGGCGGCAAGCTGATCGTGTTCCATGGGCTTGCCGATACGTTGGTGCCACCGGGCCAGTCGGTAGCGTTCTTCGAGCGCCATGCTGCCCAGATGGGCGGCATGGGCAAGCTAGCCGACAGCGCTCGGCTGTTCATGGCGCCCGGCATGATGCATTGCGGCGGCGGCACCGGACCGGACGCATTCAACACCACTTTGGGCATCCCGCCACGCCCGCCTTCGGACGATGCGCGGCACGACTTGTTCTCCGCCCTGATCGCATGGACCGAGCGCGGCGAGGCACCTGATCAGATCGTTGCGAGCAAATTCTCGGGCGAAGAGTCAGGGAGGATCGCGATGCAGCGCCCGCTATGTCCATATCCCCAGCGCGCTGTCTATCGGGGTGTCGGATCGACCGCCGCCCTGAGTAGCTTCAGGTGCGAGGCCCCGTTGGAGGAGTGACGCGTAGCCTGGTTGAAGCGTGGCCGCTCCTCCTTGCCAATCCATGGAGGGCTCGGTAGCCGAAAAAGGCCTCTTAACGATGGTGGGATTAGCAAGAGCGCAAGGCCTGCAATCAGGGCGCATTGCCAACCGGCAGCTCATGCGGACAGCGGCCCTTCCGCGTATGGCCGCTTGCCGACAGTCAGTCGTCGGCGGGGCGTCACGGTAAGCGGACAAGGCAGCGCTATTACTTAAGCGGGCGGATTAGTTGACCGACGGTCGATCGGCGCATTCGTGTCTTGAGGCGATCGGACATGCGGGGCAGCGGCAAGGCTGGAACTCCGCCCCTGCCTCGCGCTCCTCCGCTGCACGAGTCATCTCGGAAAACAACAAAGCGGCTACTTTCGCCTACGCCCAAGTGATCGGAGGGACGCGGCAAAATGGTTGGAGGAGTGGTTCCCAAACTTACGACCCGCCACTTCGATCGCCCACCGCTCAGGCGGTGCGCGGTCGCGCCATTCGAGAATAAGGTCGATCTCTTCCCGCTCTTCATGGCGATACGCGGATGCTTCGCATCGCTCACCGACAAGGTCGAGGATGCTGACAACAACGAACGACTCCCATCGCGGCCCGATGAAACTTTCGAGTCGCTGTTGGCGGAGGTCCTCGACAGATACTCCATTTCGCGCAGTCTTCTGCGGCAGGCCGATGGGAATGGCTGCGCCTTGCTCGATCAGTCGCCGATGCTGCCCGCTGTCGCGGACAGAGAGCGCTTCGTAACGGTCATTCCTCCGGGCCGCTTGCACTCGATCGCGACGGCAAGGATGCCGCTTTCGCACCAAATGTCGCCTTCGCGATTGTCGCCAAGATGCGCCTCAAGCGTGAAGGTGAGTGGCCGGTCTGTCTGTCTCAACAATGTCACTAGGACGTCATTGGACGGCTCTTCGCCCTTGGGCCTACCACCATCATAGAACAGGTCTCGTGAATTGGCGTCGTTGGACTCGACCTTGGCTTGCACGACTTCCAGCTCAGCAAGCAGAACGCGCTGGAGGTCGGCATGATCGACCGGTGGGCCGTCGGTGACTAGCTTGCCCAGAGCATCAACCGGTAGCGGTCGCCATTCGGCATTGGCGCGGACAAGTGCAAGATTGCTCGTCTATGCAAGCAGGCGCTTGTGCCGGTTGAGCGCAATTCCCTCGACGTGTGCCATGACATCGTACCGCCGACGGCACTTGCCGGCTGTTCAGTCCAAATGGACTAGACGTTGAGGGGCGTTCAAGCTTTGGCCCAACCTTCAGCGGTTCGGGGTCGTCTAAGTGGAGCGCGACGCCGTCGCTGGGCCGCTTAACGATCGGTCGCTTACCGGGCTGCCGATCCAAAAGGAGCTATCGGCAAAGTCCAACTTTCGGCCCGTTGCGAGTTCCGCGGAAGGGGCCGGCTTCGGCATTGTCCCACACGTGCATCAACGACCACATTCGGGCGCGCAGCAGACTAGCGGCACATCCCGAAACTAGTCCGGCAAGCGGCCGTGCGAGTACTGGAGATCCTTTCGACAGATCGTCGATGAGCCGTCAAGAAGAGGCCGTACCCGACATCACATCGAATTATGGACAAACTGATTTAGTGAGGCTGCCTCAGCTATAAGCAATCAAGGATCTGATTACATAGAGCTTTTGTTATAAAATTGGCGGAGCGGGAGTCCGTCAGATCGTGCACTTAAGCATATGTTATTAAACGATATTTACTGCCTGCAAAGCGACAACCCTATAACCGACCCTAAACAGTGGGACCGGACCTGGCTGTCGTTCGCCACCTCAATGCTGATGCGGCGATTGCCCGCCCGGCGGGCGAACCGACAGCGTTACCTCGAGCCGCCCGGCCCTCTCGAATTCCAGCGTAACTGGAACCGTGTCGCCGGCCACAAACGGCGCGTAGAGTCCGGTAAACATCAAATGGTATTTGCCGGGCGACAACACGGCCTGTCCGCCCGCCGGGATTGTCAGCGCGGCAACATCCTTCATGCGGGACATGCCGTCTTCCATTTTCGACTCATGAAGGCTGACATGCTCAGCCCAGGGGCTGCTGACGGCGATCAGGCGATCGTCCGACTGCTGGTGGTTCACGATCACCATATAGCCAGCGCCCGTTCCAAGGCCACCCGGCATGGCTGGAGCCCAAGCGTCGATGATGGCAACTGCCTTATTGCCCTGCTGCGACACTGCGGCGGTGGCGTGCTCGGCTGCGTGGGGGGATTGAAACGCCGTGAGCCAGGCGGTCGTGGCGAAGATACTGCCGAACAGCAGGAGTTCCGCGACGATGGTCCGTCGTAGCCAAGCGCGCGCTCCGGAGCCCGACTGCGGGCGCGGCGACAGAAGCAGGCGATTGGCCGCAGCGATCCCCAGCAGCACGGCGGTCACCCCGAGCTTGGCAAGTAGCCCGCGATCATAGGTCCGATCGAGATCGACCCGGAATTCGAGCAGCAATGCTGCGGTGACGGTTGCCGCTCCGATCAGTAGCGCGACCATCCAGATCGCCTGTCGGCTGAACTGTCCGACCAGCCGCGCATAGGTTTCGGCGGGCAGCACCCGCTGCTGACCGAGCAGCAGGATCAATCCGCCGAGCTACCACCCCGCTGCAGCCACGTGGACGACGACGCTGATCGACGTGGTCAGCCCGCGGGTTGCCGAATGACCCACGACACCGAAACTGACGAGGAGAAGGATGGCCCCTACTACCGCGCTCCGTCGCCGGGGGCCGAGTGCCAGCACGACGCCCCCAGCACCTTGCAGCCCCAGCGCGACGCCGAGCGATGAGCCGAACACCGCGGAAACGGCTGCAGGATCGCTCCACCCGCCAAGCCGCTCCACGAACAGCCAACCGCTCGCGCCAGAGACGACGATGGCGACGATGCCCGCCGACCGGATAAGGCGTGCGGCCTGATCCGCGTTCAGCCGGAGCGTCGCGCGCGCGAGGACCAGTCCGGCGGCGCCAAGCGCCGCGACATAGCCGATCGCCTTGAGGCAGGCGGCGAGCAGGTCGAGCATCAGGGCTTGGGCGCGCGCAGCACGAGGATGATGCTGCCTTCCACGACATGGCCGTCCTGAGAGAGGGCGCGCCAGCGCACTTCGTTGCGACCGCGCACAAGAGCGGGATTGGCCACCGTGAAGGTCAGGGCGCTGCCGCCGGGCTTGAACGCCAGGCGGCGCTCCCCGCTCGCGGTCACCAGCACCAGCGACGTCAGACGGGTTCGCTCCAGAAAGGTGAGCGTGAGGACCGGTGGGGATCGGGTCAGCACGCTACCGCTGGCCGGATTGGAACTCTTGAGCGCGGTATGGGCCGCTGCCCCGAGCGGCGCGGACAGCATGGCGAGCGCCGCGAGGATGGCGAGCTTCGATTTCATTTGCGGGCTTCCTTGTTCAACCATGGGTCGGAAAAGCGGGGATCGCGCAGGAATTGCTGATCGGTCAGTGCCTCAAGGAACGCGATGAGGTCGGCGCGCTCCTCGCGCGTCAGCGTGAAGCCGGGCACGAACGAGCTCTTGAGCGGATTGGTGCGCCCGACGCCCGCATTCGGGCCAGACGCGATGGTCCGCCCTCCGGCTGCATAATGATCGATCACCGCATCGAGCGTGGCAATCGAGCCGTCATGCATATAAGGCGCGGTGACGGCGACGTTGCGCAGGCTGGGCGCGCGAAAGCGCCCCATATCCTCGGGCCGCCCGGTAATCTCGGCGATGCCGATATTGGGCAGCGGATACCCGCCCTTGCCGTCGATATTGTACAGCCCGGTATTGTGAAAAGCGACCTCGCCCGCCTTGTTGCGCTCGTGCAGCACGGTGTCGGCGAAATTGATCCCGTTGTGGCAGTGATGGCATTCCAGCCGCTCGGAAAAGAACAGCGCCTCGCCCCGGATCGCACTCTCGGAAATGGCATCGACATCGCCCTCGTAACGGTAGCGATCATAGGGTGAGCGTAGCGAGATCAGCGCGCGCTGGAACGCCGCCAATGCGCGCACCACCGTCGCCAGCGAAATCTCGCCCTGTGCTTCCGGAAATGCCTCGGCGAACAGTTTGCGGTATATTGGATCGGCGGCAAGGCGGCGGATCATCTCCCCCTCCTTGCCCGCCAGCCCCAGTTCGACCGGTTCCTGCCCGATCAGCGGCACCAGCGCCTGCTGCTCCAGATGCTTCATCAGGGGATTGCCCCAGGTCAGCACCGGGAAATAGGCGACATTGGCCAGCGACATGGCGTTGCGCGGGGTGATCTGACCGGTCACGCCCGGCGAGGTTGCGCGCCCGTCGGTAAAGGCGCGGGCCTGTTCGTGACAGCTCGCGCACGCCATCGAACCATCCAGCGACAGCCGCTTGTCGTAGAACAGGTGCCGACCCAGTTCGACCTTGGCCGCAGTCGTTCGATTTGCCACCGGCTCAAGCGGCCTCGGCGCCCAGCTCGGCAGGCCGAAGTCATGCGTACTCGCGACCAGCGTGTCGATCGGCGCCAGTGCCGACTCGCGCTGCTGCGCATGCACGACGCTGAGCGCCAGCATGGTCGCCGCAACTGCGAGGACCCAGTAGGACGCGCGCTGCAGCATCAGTCCGCACGCACCCACTTCTGCCCGCCCGAAGCGCGCCCGGCCCAGGGCAGGCCAAGCCGGTCGAAGATCGCCACGCAGTCGCCATCGCCCGGAAACGCCATGCAGCCCGATGCGGTCTGCGGCGCATTGACCGTGATGTCGGTGCCGGCGAGCAAGGCGCCGATGTCGAGCACCACGACCGACGTGGCCGGATCGAACGCGGTCAGGCGATAGGTCGGGCGATTGGGGTTGGCGCACGCGACCTTGGGCGCGGCCATTGGCGGGCCATCGCCGCAATCGGTGCTGCCGAGATGGATCGAAAACCCGGTAGCGGCATCCGCGCCGCCCGCCCCGCCGCTCGTTTCCATGTCGACGCCGGTGAACTTGTACCCGATCCGCCACGGCCAGGTCATGCCGGTCACGTTCAGCGGCGATGCAGCAAGCGTCGGGTCCTGATGGTTGATCGCCTGAGGCACGCCGATCTCGAACACCAGACCGCGATAATCGCCCTGCGGCACCGTGCCGCGCACCGCCATGTTCGTGCCGGAGGTGCCGTTGCAGTTGCCGCTGCGATCCTCGAAATCGAGCAGGGTCACCTGGTCATTCTGCCACTGATCGTCGGGCGTCAGCACCACCGGCACTTCGCGGCCCTTGGCGTCGATCAGCCGCACCGCCGACACGTAGAAGCGGATGTCCTGAAAGCGCATTCCGGCCCTGGACGTCCCGACGCCCGTGTAGGACTGACCGCAGCGCGCCGGTTGCGCTCCGACGCGCGCATCGAAGCGGATTTCTACTGGCTGATTGTTCGCCTGTGCAGCAGCAGGAATAGCGCCGAACACGGCTGTTGCGGCGAATATGGTGAAGGCTCGCATGCTTCGATCTCCCTGAAATTCAAATGCCGCAGTCAGCGACGCGCGGCCGCGTAGCGTTTCGACACCTCGGCCCAGTTCACCACCTGCCACCAGCCGTCGAGATAGTCGGCGCGGCGGTTCTGGTATTTGAGGTAATAGGCGTGCTCCCACACGTCGTTGCCCAGGATTGGCGTGCCCTTGACCTCCGCCACGTCCATCAGCGGATTGTCCTGATTGGGGGTCGAAGTGATCGCCAGCTTGCCGTCCTGACCCACGATCAGCCACACCCAGCCAGACCCGAACCGCGCGGTGCCCGCTGCCTTGAACTGCGCCTTGAACTGGTCGAGCGAGCCGAACTGCGCGGCGATCGCGCTGGCGAGCTCGGGCGACGGCGCACCCGCCTTCGCCACCGGCGCCATCGTCGCCCAGAAGAAATTGTGGTTCCAGTGCCCGCCGGCATTGTTGCGCACCGCTGCCGACATCGTCCCGGCGCGTGCGACAAGCTGGTCAAGGGTCAGGCCCGCAAGCTTGGCATCTGCTGCCACCGCCTTGTTCAGATTGTCGACATAGGCCTGGTGATGCTTGCCATGGTGGATCGCCATGGTCTGCGCATCGATCGCAGGTTCGAGCGCGTCGGTGGCATAGGGCAACGGCGCAAGCGTGAATGCAGCCGGTGTCGGCGCGGTGGATGGCACGGTCTGCGCAAGCGCCGCAACCGCAAGGGTTGCGCCGACGAACAGCAGGGCAAGGAAACGCATGCGATTACTCCTTTGAACTTCGTTTGGGGTTCATGGCTGACGCGCCCGGGCCAGCAGCGTCTCGATGCGCGGGATCAGCGCGCGTCGCTCCGCTGCTGCGATACAGCGACCGATCGGGTGGCGTTCGCCGCGAAACACCAGCCACAGGTCACAATCCAGTTCAGACCGCCCCGATGCTTCGAGCCGCGTCCAGAACGCCGGCAAGGTGACCCGACGCCGCCGACCGCGACCGTCGCAACTGACGAGCTCAAGCCGCCCATCGATCAGCGAAAGCCGCTCCTCCGGCACCGGACTGCGCGCGAAGACGTGCAGCGCCACGAACAGCGCGCCGATGTCCAGCGCCGCGAAGATCAGCACCGGCCACGCCCCGATCAGGATGAACCGAAGCGAGATCAGCGCGGCCGCGACGCTGGCCGCGATCAGCACATAGCGCCCCCGCACCGGCAATGCGGACCGCGGCGCGACCATCCGGATCTGGGTTTCGGCCAGCCGATCGCTGCCCCATGGCCCGATCGCTGCCCATGACCGGGCATGGGTGAAGGTTTCGGCGCTCATCGCTGCACCTCCGCTTGTGCCGGACTGCCGTGCAGCACCAGGTCCGCATCGAACAGCAGGGCATCGCCCATGCGATAGGCGAGGCACAGCCCGATCAGCAGCCAGGTCGATCGGCGCAGCCGGCGGAGGCGTCCGGTGAAGCCCCTGCCCGCCCGGCTCACCGGATCGCTCCCGACTTCTTCAGCGTCTCCCGCACCCGCCCGGGAAAGCTCGCATACATCGACGCCATGATCGCCTTGACGTCCGCCGGGGCCGTCTTGATCGAACCGGCGTTGAACGGCGGCTGCGGATCATATTCGCACCCAAGCTGCACCCCCTGCGCATAGGTGGGATCGCGCAGCTCGGCGACCATGCTGAGCCCGAAGTCGAGCCCGGCGGTGACGCCTGCGCCGGTGATCCGGTTGCGGTCGCGCACGACACGCTCGGCTACCGGCGTCGCGCCGCAATCAGCCAGCGTTTCCAGGGCAGCCCAGTGCGTCGTCGCGCGATAGCCCTTGAGCAGTCCCGCCGCGCCCAGCACCAGCGCACCGGTGCAGACCGACGTCACATAGTGCGCACGCGCGCCCCGGTCGGCGACGAAGTTGCGCGTGGCATCGTCCTCGATCGCCGCCAGCGTCCCGGTCGTTCCGCCGGGCACGAACAGCACGGTCAAATCCTTCGGGCATTGATCGAACGTCGCGGTCGGGATCATCGTCACGCCGGTATCGCTGGTCATCGGGTCGCGCGTCTTGCCGACCAGATGGACGGTCGCCCCCATCAGCGCCGCAAACATGTACTGCGGGCCGATGAGGTCGAGTATGGTCATGCCAGGATAGCAGAGCATCGCGATCTGGTCGGGCTTGACCCAGTTCGCCGGAACACCGCCCATGTCGTGCCCGGCATGGTCGGACGCCTTCGTCTGCGCTGCAGCCTGCCCCGCCGCGAACGGGGCCAGGATCGCCATCAGCAGCGCGCTGCGCCGGTCGAATGTCTCCATCAGAACCCTCCCTTGAGCGTCAGGAAGGCCGAACGCGGCTGGGTCGGGATGACATAGGGGCCGCCGAAATACTGATAGGGCTCCAGACCGTCATTGCCGAGCAGGTTGGTCACCGAAACGCTGAGCGACACCGGGCCCAGGTCATAGGATGCCTGCGCATCGACCAGCGCCATGCCATCGACCGACACGGTATTGGGGAAGGTCAACTCGCGCCGCGACACGGCGGTCACGCCGCCACCCAGGGCAAAGCCCTTGAGCGCGCCGTCGCTGAAGCGATACCGCGCGGCGATGCGGCCGCTATGCTCCGGCACCGCGCGAACCCGGTCGCCGACCGGCAGGCTGTTGTCCTTGGTAACCTTGGCATCGGTATAGGCATAGTTGAACAGCAGCGAGAAGGACCGGCTCGGTTCGTAGATCAGGTCGAGTTCGGCGCCCTGCGCGCGCTGTTCACCGGTCTGGACATTGGCGAACGGGATCACCGGATCTGCCGTCACGACATTCTGGCGCGTGATGCGGTACAGCGACGCGGTGCCGGTCAGTCCCTTGATCGGTGCGGCGAACTTGATGCCACCTTCCCACGCCTGCGACGTCTCTGGCTTGGGGACGATGGTGTAGAAGCCACCGCCGACCACGCCCTGAAACCCCTCGGCATAGCCACCGAACAGCGACAGACCGTCGACGACGCGGAAGGTTGCCCCGACGCGCGGGGTGATCTTCTCCGCCGTGTCTTCGGTCGCGACGCCGACATTGCTGCGCACCTTGATCCGCGTCCAGCGCAGGCCCAGCGTCACATCGAGACGATCGCCGATCGCGACCTGATCCTGCGCGAACACCGCGACGCTTTCGAGCCGGTCATTCTGGTCGAAGAAGAACGCCGGATCGCCGCCAAAGCTGGGCGCCGGCAGCGGGTTGGCGAAGTCGATCACCGCCCAGGCCGGGTTGAAATACATCGCGCCGAAATAGCGGGTATGGTCGTAGTCGACACCGACCAGGATGGTCTGACGCAGATCGCCGTCACCCAGCCGCGCGGTCAGCGTGCCGGTGGCATAGGTCTTCTTGCTTTCCGACGGCAGATAGGCGGTGCCGAAATTGTAGACGCTCCCGGCGATCTGGCCATAGGGGAAGCTGCCACGCTCTTCGAACCCGGTGATGATCCGCGCCACGGTCAGGTTCGCCTCGATCTGGTCGGAGAACCGATGCGTGAGCGATCCGGTCAGGCCCTTATTCTCGATCCAGGTCCGCGGCATGTCGCGCGATCCGGCATAGGTATGGCGGTAGATAATCGCGACCGGGTCGAGCAACGAGACCGGCAGCCCGGCATATTCGGTCTGCTCGATGCGGCTGTAGCGACCACGCACGATCAGCGTCGTGTCCGAGCCGAGTCCAACTGCGAGCGTCGGGAAAATCCCGCGACGGTCACGGCTGACGAAATCGATATAGCTGTCGGCGCTGTCGATCATTCCGGTGACGCGCAGCGCGACACCCTTGGCCAGCGGCAGGTTGAGATCGGCCTCTGCGCCGACAGTGCCGAACGATCCGGCGCGGCCGGTGATGGTCAGCCCGAGCTTGTCATAGGGATTGCGCGACACAAGGTTCACGATGCCGGAGAGCGGCGCACCAGCGCCACCGCCGTACAGCGTCGCCGTCGGCCCCTTGGCAACATCGATGCGTTCGACATTCACCAGCGTACCGGGATCGCCGACGCTGGCCGGAAGCTGATAGGTCGGCACCCCGTCGATATAATAGTTGACCGCGAACCCGCGGATCAGGGTCGGCTGCAGCACCGACTGCTCGACGCCGTTGGGAACCACGCCCGACACGTTGACCAGCGCGTCGGACAGGGTCTGGAGATCCTGTTCCTCGATCAGTGCGCGGGTCACCGTCTGGATCGACTGCGGCACCTTTTCGACCGGCGTCGTGGTGCGCGTTCCGGTGGCGGTGTCAGGGGCGGCATAGCCTTCGCGCTGGCCGGTGACGATAACCGTATCGGCGGTCCAGCCTTCAACGGGCTTGTCCTGGGCGTGAACGGCAACGGGCGCAACGGTGCAGGCGAGCGTCGCCAGCAATTTGGTCTTCAACATGGGATCTCCGGTATGGCTGAGGGCGGCGCGGCGACGCGCTTCAGGCCGGAGATGACGAGTTCGGTCGCGCGACGCGGCGCGACGGTTTACTGGACTCCGGCGCTCAGGCGCGCGCCGGCGGTCCGCGCAGGGGCGGAGAAAGGAAATCGGTCCGCGCGACCGCGAAACGCGCGGGCGGGGGCAGTGCAAACTCGCGCAGCACCATTCCGGGCAGCGCCGCAGCCAGAGTCGGAGCGATATGGAGCATCGGCGCCGCAGCGCTTGCGAAGGCGCAAGGCGCCGACAGCTTTTCCTGCTCCGGATGCTGCTGGTCATCATCCGGCAGACCGACGTCGAGCAGCATCATCTTGCCGCTGCCCATGCCATCGCACACGCTGATGACAATGCCGCCGGAAGTCTGTGTCGGCATGAAGCCCGCAGGAACCGCGATGCGCAGCAGCAGGGCGAACGCGAACAGCCCGGCGAGAACGCCGCGCATCAGTCCGTCGGTTCGGATTGCCCCCAACATATGGGCGCCGTAGCGTTGCGAGCGAAGTTTGTCACGATGGACAAATTGACCAACAGCATCTGCATCGCCCTTTCGGGCGGACCCGAAGCTCGTTTGGAAGACGGTTACCAGTGGCATCCCCACGTTCGGCGAAGCGGCGCTCGACTTCATCGACGGGCGCGAGGCGGGCTGGAAGAACGCGAAGCATCGGCAGCAATGGCGCAACACGCTCACTAGCTACGCAAAGCCGATCTGGGACATGCCGGTGTCGGACATCGGTGTGGATGATGTCCTGCGGGTTCTTCGGCCCATCTGGGTGGCAAAGGCCGAGACGGCAAAGCGTGTTCGCGGTCGGATCGAGAGCGTGCTCGTTGCCGCGAAAGTCCGGGGTCACCGCAGCGGCGAGAACCCCGCGACATGGCGTGGCAACCTCGCGCTCCTGCTTCCTAAGCAGCGGAAGGGTCCGAAGCAGCACCATCCTGCAATGCCGTTCGAGGCCGTTCCGGCGTTCATGGTGCGTCTCGCGGATCGCGAGGCGCTCTCGGCGCGCGCTGGAGCTGACCATCCTGACCGCGGTGCGCACCAGCGAAGCGCTCCAGGCCAGCTGGAGCGAGTTCGACCTGAAGGCGCGGCTATGGGTCATCCCGGCCGATCGGATGAAGGCGGGCAAGGAGCACCGGGTTCCCCTCTCCCCGCAGGCTATTGAGCTTATCGAGTCGCTTCCACGGGTCGGGCCCTGGCTTTTCCCAGGCATCAAGCCGGGAAAGCCGCTGTCCAACATGGCGATGGAGATGGCCCTCCGCCGGATGGAAGTGACCGATTGCACGGTGCACGGGTTCCGGTCGAGCTTCCGCGACTGGTGCGGGGAAAAGACCGCGTTTCCTCGGGATATTGCCGAAATGGCTCTCGCCCATGCCGTGGGCAGCGACGTCGAACGCGCGTACCGGCGCGGGGATGCCCTTGAGAAGCGGCGCGAGCTGATGGCGCAGTGGGGCGCCTATGCGACGTCACTCAACCCTAAAACCAACCCTAAAGACTGACCCGATTTGCCGCGAACGCGGGCGTCCCACCACGGCGCCCGTTTCGGAATAAACGCCTGATTTATTGGGCTATTTTGATCGGATACGACTAGCAGCGCATAGGCAAATGGCGGAGCGGGAGGGATTCGAACCCTCGATACGCTTTTGGCGTATACTCACTTTCCAGGCGAGCGCCTTCGACCACTCGGCCACCGCTCCGCAATCGCTGGATGGCGCTGCCTAGAGAGTTGGTCACCGCTTCGCAAGCACGTTGCATCGCGTGACAGGGCGTGACAGCCTGGGGCAATGCTGACCTTCTCCCTAGCGCTGGCGCTTCAGGCCGCCGCCCCCGCCCCGCTGCCGTCCGATCCGCTGCCCGGCGACTGGCGCGACATCCCCGCCGACGAGCTGCTGGTCATGACCTTGGGTGAGGGGAAGCAGGTCGTGATCCGCCTCGCGCCGCGTTACGCGCCGGTGCATGTCGCCAATATTCGCAAGCTGGCTGCGGCGGGTTGGTGGGATGCGGCGCGCGTCTATCGCGTGCATGACAATTATGTCGTGCAATGGGGCGACCCGACCGAGAAGAAGCCGCTGCCCGAGGGTGTCGTCGCGCAGCCGCCGGCCGAATATGACTGGCCGCGCTATGACGCCGTGACACGGCTTACGCGCCGCGATCCCTATTCCCGGCGCACGGGGCATAGCGCCGATGGCTGGCCGCTGGCGACCAATGGCAAGGTCGCGTGGATCCCGCATTGCTACGCCATGGTCGGGGTCGCGCGCGACCTTGCCCCCAGCACCGGCAGCGGCGGCGACCTCTACACCGTGATCGGCCATGGCCCGCGCCATCTCGACCGCAACATCGCGATCGTCGGGCGCGTGCTGGAGGGGATCGAGCATCTGTCGGCGCTACCGCGTGGGACCGAAGGGGGACTCGGCCTCTACAAGGAGGCAAGTCAGCATGTGCCGTTCGTGCGCGGGCGGCTGGCCAGCGACCTGTCCGAAGCGGAGCGCCCGCGTTTTCAATACCGCGCCGCTGACAACCCGCGCTTCGCCGCCTGGATCAAGGCGCGCGAAAACCGCCAGCCGCCCTTTTTCAACCTGCCCGCCGGTGGGGCCGACATCTGCAATGTCATGCCCCCGGTCCGTCGCGCCCCGTAACCGCCGTTATCGGCCCACCCAGTCGGCGACCTCACCGGCCACGCGGTTCGCGGCCTGGTTGAGCGCAGCACCGGCCTCGGTCGGGGTCAGCTGTGCCAGCGGCACCCGCGCTTCAAAGCGGCGCTTCTCGAACGTCATCGCCGGGCGCACGCCATCGGCAGCGGCGGGACGGTCGCGCACCAGCGTCGCTTCATAGACGACCACCGCCGCATTGCTGTCGGCATCGACGCCGAACTGGCGCAGCTCGCCGCCCAGCCGCGCGCCAGGGTTCGACAGCGACTGACGCATGTCGAGCACGACGCGACCGGTGCGCACCGAAATCGTGTCGCCCAGCACCCGCGCGAACATGCGGTTTGGCGCCTCAACCCATTGCGCGTCCTTGAGATAGGCGACCGCCGTGTCGCTGCTGCGCACCGGCACGCGGGTCACGGCAAGATCCTGCGGCACCGACGGCACCGCGATGGTGATCGATCGCGCCGTCGCCGAACTCACCGTCTGGCCGGTCTGCATGGTCGCGTCCGCCTCAAGCTTGAGCAGCGAGGGTGGCGGTTCGGCCCCGAACTTGATGCACCCACCGAGCGGCAGCGCGGCAAGCAGGACGGGGGCGAGGAGGAGCTTGCGCATCATCGGGCTCACTTCTTCTTGGGGTCGTAGTCGGGCAGCTTGGACGATCCGATCAGCGATCCGGCGCCTTCACGGTCGATCTTTTCCGCGACCGAGGCGAGCGCGGCGGTCATCTGGCGCAAGTCCTGGATCAGCTGGTTGAGCTCGGGAATAGTCTTGGTCGTCACCTCATCGATGCCGCCATCGGCCTTGCCCAGCGTGCGTTCGAGCGCCTTCATGCTCTTGTCAGCCGAGGCGATCGCGCCCCGCAGATCCTTCATCGTCGGCGCGATTTCCTTGTCGAGCACGCGATCGGTGGTGCCGGCGAGGTTGCCGATCTGCTCGGCAGCGACGCCGGCCTTCTGCACCGTGATCCGCAGCTCGGCCAGCGTGGCGCGCATGTCGGGCGCCCCCTTGGCCAACTCACCGGTCAGCTTTTCGGTATTGGCGAGGATGCCGCTGATCGACGCCTGATTGCGGTCGGACAGCAATTCGGTCAGCCGTTCGGTCAGCGTCGAGAGGCGTTCGAGCAAGCGCGGCGCAGAGTTGAGCAGCGCGCCAAGACCGCCCTGTTTGGTCGGAATCACCGGCACGCCGAGCGGGCAGACGCTGCGCGGATTGGCGTCGGGACACACGATCGGCGGTGCGCCCTTGACCGCGCCGTCCAGCTGGATCTGGCTGACACCGGTAAAGCCCACGCCCTGGATCGTCGCGGTCGTGCCCTGCAGCACCGGCACGTCGCTGTTCACCGCGATGCGCACGCGCACCAGGCTGGGGTCGGGCTTGAACAGGCCGATTTCCTTGACCTGTCCCGCCGGGACGCCGGAAAAGGCGACCTGCGACCCCTTGTTCAGGCCGTCGACCGCCTGTTTGAAGAAGATGTCATATTCCTTCTCACTGGTCGTGTTCACGCGGGCGAGCCACACGGTGAACAGCGCCAGCACGGCGAGCAGGATCAGCACGACCGCGCCGACCAGCACATGGTTTGAGCGTGTTTCCATCAGTCCCTCATGCCCCCATGGCGCCCGCGCGTTCCGCGCTCGCCACCGCCGCGCGTCCGCGCGGGCCGTTGAAATATTCCTGGATCCACGGATGGTCCAAAGCCAGCAGCTCGTCGATCGTTCCCACCGCGATAACGCGCTTGTCGGCCAGCACCGCAACCCGATCACAGATTGCATAGAGTGTATCGAGGTCGTGGGTAATGAGGAACACGGTGAGCCCGAGCGTCTGCTGCAGCGACCGCGTCAGTTCATCGAACGCTGCCGCACCGATCGGATCGAGCCCTGCTGTCGGCTCGTCGAGGAAGAGCAGTTCGGGGTCCAGCGCCAGGCTGCGCGACAGACCCGCGCGCTTCTTCATGCCGCCCGAAAGCTCGGCGGGATATTTCGGCCCTGCCTCCGGCGGCAGGCCGGTCATCACGACCTTATAGGCCGCGATCTCGGCGAGCAGCTGTTCGTCGAGCTGCGGGTAGAATTCTTTCAGCGGCACCTGGACATTCTCGGCGACGGTCAGCGTCGAGAACAGCGCGCCGCCCTGAAACAGCACGCCCCAGCGGCGACGGATCTCGATCGCGGTACGCTCATCGGCGTCGAGCACCGATTCGCCGAACACATGCACGCTGCCCTCATCCGGCTGCTGCAGCCCGATGATCGATCGCATCAGCACCGACTTGCCGGTGCCCGACCCGCCGACAACGCCCAGAATCTCGCCGCGCCGCACATCGAGGTCTAGATTCTCGTGTACGGTCTGCTCGCCGAAACTGTTGCGCAGACCGCGGACGCGGATGACCGCCTCTTCATGATCGAATGTCGGGGCGGTCATCAGTTCCACCCCACTTCGGTGAAGAACACAGCGAAGAACGCGTCGAGCACGATGACGAGGAAGATCGCCTGAACCACCGCCGTGGTGGTGCGCATGCCGACCTGTTCGGCGTCGCTCTCGACCTGCATGCCCTGATAGCAGCCGGCAATGGCGATGATCGCGCCGAATACCGGCGCCTTGACCAACCCGACATAGAGATCGGTGATCGGCACAACTTCGCGAATGCGCTGGACAAAGGTGATCGGCGGAATGTCGAGCGCGATCCAGCACAGCAACCCGCCGCCAATCATCGCGATGAGCGAGGCGTAGAAGCCGAGCAGCGGCAGCATCAACACCGCCGCGATCACGCGTGGCAGTACCAAAGCCTCCATCGGATTGACTCCGATGGTGCGCATCGCGTCGATCTCTTCGGTCAGCTTCATCGTGCCAAGCTGCGCCGCGAAGGCCGAGCCGGAGCGGCCCGCAACCATGATCGCGGTCATCAGGATACCCAGCTCACGCAGCGTGATGCGCCCCACCAGGTTGATCGTGAACACTTCCGCGCCGAACTGGCGCAGCTGCACCGCGCCCTGCTGCGCGATGACGATGCCGATCAGGAAGCTCATCAATCCGATGATGCCGAGCGCGGAGACGCCAACGACCTCGAACCGGTGAACCGTGGCGTGATAGCGGAAGCGGCGCGGGTTCGCGATTACCCGGCCGGCTGCGACTGCGGTCGCGCCCATGAAGCCGAGCAGGCCCCACATCGTCTTTGCCGCCTGAATCACCGCTTCGCCGATCTCGGCGAGCAGCTGCGCAAAGGCACCCATCGGCTTGCGCGGCCCAGCGATCGGGTGGTCGGCCTGGGCGACATGGTCGAACAGCAGCTGCTGGTTCGAATCGAGTCCCGACACCTGTGCGCCGTGATCGCGCGCGAAGCGGTGGATCACCCAGGCGCCGACCGTGTCGATGCGATCGATCCCGCGCATATCCAGCACGCGCACATCGCCCTCAACCGTGCTCAGCCGGTCGGGCAGGTCGCCGATATCGCGCAACGACAGATTGCCGCTGAACCGCAGCGCCCCCGCGGCTGCGTCATGCTGAAAGTCGGCTGGCGCGTTCATCGCGACCACCCATCGTTGATTCGGACTGGAACGGCAAGCACCTGTAGCTAGAGGATAAGATACCGACCGAACCAATTACGGACGGCCAGGAAAGGTTCCGATGCGCCGACTCGCCATTTACGACATGGACAAGACGATCACGCGGCGCGCGACCTGGACGCCGTTCCTGATCCATGCGGCTAAGGCGCGCGCGCCGTGGCGGCTGGCGCTGCTGCCGCTCGCGGGGGTGGCGAGCCTGGCCTATCTGGCCAAGGTGATCGACCGCGCGCGGCTGAAGGAAATCACCCATCGGCTGATGATCGGCCGGGCGATCCCGCCCGCAGAGCTGGCGGTGGTGGCCGAGACGTTCGCGGACGACATGGCGGCGACCAACCTGTTCGCCGACGCCCGCGCCCGCGTCGATGCGGATCGCGCGGCGGGGTGGGAACCGGTGCTAGCGACCGCGAGCCATGGCTATTATGCACAGGCGATCGCGGCGCGGCTGGACATCGGGACGGTGATCGCCACCGCCGCGCGGCGCGATGCGCACGGCAATGTGCTGGCCGCGCTGGAGGGCGAGAATTGCTACGGCCCCGCGAAATTGCGACTGATCGAGGCGTGGATGGTGCGGGAGGGGCTGTCGCGGGAGGATATCCGGGTGCGCTTCTACAGCGACCACGTCTCCGACGCGCCGGTGCTGGAATGGGCGGACGAGCCGTTCGCGGTCAACGCGCACGGCCCGCTGCGGCGGCTGGCGGCGATAAAGGGGTGGCCGGTGCTGGATTGGGAGGGGTGAGCGAGCAGCTCAATGAACTCTTCCGGAGGCGCGGGCATCGCATGTTGATGCCTGAAATCCTCGCGGGCTGGGCAACGCTAGGGGTCGATGCCCTCCCCATCAGCTTCGACGAACAGATGAAGCTAGTGAGCCGCGTGCGCGTGGTCGAGCCTGCAAACGCCATCCAGAAGGAAGGGGTATCGCTTGCTCAGCTCCATCAAGAAATTGCACTGTTTTCGGCCCATTTGGCTGAAGTTGTAGTGGTCGGCTGGACCCTGGATAGCGAGCCCGCCGTGACGATAGCAGTGTCGGCGCTCCGGCAGTCGGTATTTGCGCTCAGTTCGATCTACCCCGACGGGTTCCTGTTGCTTGAACCACTGGCGCTCCCGCTCACCGCTCTGCTTTCGGTCGACTTTGGAAATGACGACGATCCCCAAATCGACATTCGGCACAAGACGTTCAAACCGCAATAGGCGTCGTCTGGTTGGCGACGAAGGGCTCACAACACCGTGTGCAGCGTGTGCAGCGTCAACCCGACCATGCCGCCCACCAGCGTCCCGTTTATGCGGATATACTGCAGGTCCTTGCCCACCGCGTTCTCCAGCCGCCCGGTGATCGTGCGCGCGTCCCAGCCGCGCACCGTATCGGACACCAGCCGGACGATCCCGTCGCCATAATCGGCGGCGGTGCCGACGGCAGCTCGGCGGACGAAGCGGTTGATCATGTGCGCGAGACGCGGGTCGCTCTGCAGCGTGCCGCCAAGCTGGCGCAGCGCCTCGCCGAACTTGCCCGCCAGCGCGGCATCGGGGTCGCGCGCCACCCGCAGCAGCGCGCCGCGCGCCTGTTCCCACATCCCCTCGATCCAGCGCGCCAGTGCGGGATTGTCGAGCATGTCGGCCTTGAATTCCTCGACCTTGAGCCGGGTTGGGATGTCGAACTGCAGGTCGAAGGCGAGCTTTTCCAGCCCCTCCTCGACCTTGGCGCGCAGCGGGTGGCCGGGGTCCTCGGCAACATCCGACACCAGCTTGTACAGCCCGTCGATGATCGCATTCGCCAGCGTCTCGTCCAGCCCCGTCCAGCGCATGATCGCGCCAGCACGCTCGTGCACCATCTTGCGGATCAGCGCCTCATTCTGGTCGATGATCTTGGCGAGCCAGCGCAGCATCGAATCCATCAGCGGCAAATGCCGTCCGTCGGCAATTGCCGCGCCCAGCGCCTGGCCGAGTAGCGGCGCGATGTCGGTCTGGCGCAGGCGATTGGCGACCGCGCCCTTGATCAGGCCACCCAGCTGATCCTTGTCGAGGGATTCGAGCAGGTTGGCGGCCATGCGCGATGCGCCGCGGCGCAGGCGACCTGAGCTTTCGGGCGGCTGCGCCAGCCACTTGCCGGCCGCCCCCGCCACGTCGATTGTGCGCATCCGCCGCGCAACGACACGGGGAATCAAGAAATTGTCGCGCAGGAAATTGGCGAGCGAGGTGGCAATCCGCTCCTTGTTGCGGGGGATGATCGCGGTGTGCGGGATCGGCAGGCCGAGCGGGTGGCGGAACAGCGCGGTCACCGCGAACCAGTCGGCGAGGCCGCCGACCATCGCCGCTTCGGCAAAGGCGCGGATAAATCCCGCGACGGTGTAGTCAGGTTCGTAGCTGCGCGCGGTGAAATACACCGCCGCCATCAGCACCAGCAGGCCGGTGGCGAGGATGCGCATGCGCCTGAGGCCAGGCGGGACAGGGTCGGATGAGCGAATCACAGGACCAGAAAGCACGCGGATTGCCGGGTTCATAGCCGGAACAATCCGCGTGCGTCTTTTTGGTTCACTCGGCAGGCGCGGGGCCTTCGCTTCCGCTATGCCCGATGCGGCCAGCGGGGACCGTCCCGCCCAGTCGTGCCTTGTCCTCGGCATCGTCGCCCGGGCGGAAGGTCAGCAGCCTGCGACCCAGCCACGGACCGACGCGCCGCTCCATGCCCAGCGCAAGGCTGAACAATGCCGGGACGATCAGCAGCGTGAGCAGCGTCGAGAGCAACAGGCCACCGATCACGGTGATGCCCATCGGCGCACGCCACGACCCATCGCCGTTCAGCGACAGCGCGGTCGGCACCATTCCGGCGACCATCGCGACCGTGGTCATCACGATCGGCTGTGCGCGCTTGTGCCCGGCGTCGACGATCGCGGTGATCTTGTCGACACCCTTCTCCATCTCCTCAAGCGCGAAATCGATCAGCAGGATCGAGTTCTTCGCGACGATGCCGAGCAGCATCAACACGCCGATCAGCACCGGCAATGTAATCGGATTGCCGGTCAGCCACAGGGCAATGAACCCACCCAGCGCCGCGATCAGCAACGACGACAGATTGACCATCGCCGCCATCACACCGCGGTAGAGCAGGACCAGCACGGCAAACACCAACAGGATGCCGGAAACCAGCGCAACGATGAAGTTGGTCAACATTTCGGCTTGCCATTTGGCCTGGCCGACCTGCAGCTTGCCAACGCCCATCGGCAGATTGCGCATCGTAGGCAGCTGATCAATCTTCTGCATTACAGCGCCTTGAACGTACGGCTTTCCGGTCTTGGGATCGGTGGCAAGGTCGGCACCGACGACCAGGCGCCGCTTCTGGTTGAGGCGATCGATGCGGGTGGCGCCGACGCCGAACTTGATGTCCGCGACTACCCCCAGCGGCACCGATCCGCCCGACGATGTTGCCACCGGCAGGTTGCGGATCGTTTCCAGTTCGGCGCGCGAGCTTTCGGCAAGCGCGACGCGGATCGGCACCTGGCGATCGGACAGCGAGAATTTCGCGCTGTTCTGATCGATATCGCCCAGCGTCGCGATGCGGATCGCGTTGGACAGGGCTGCCGTGGTCACGCCCAGGTCCGCCGCCAGTTCGGTGCGCGGTTGGATCACGATCTCCGGCCGCTGGAGGTCACCGGTGATCCGCGGCGCGCGGACCTCCGGCATCTTCTCCATCTCGGCGACGATCTTGAGCGCTGTGTCATTGAGCAGCTTGGGATCCTCGCCACCCAGCACGATCGAAATCGCCCGGCCGCTGCCGCCCCAGCCGCCCTGCGAGCGCACATTGACACGCGCATCAGGAATCTGGGCGAGCGCTGGCTGCAGCTGCTGTTCCAGCTCCACACTGGTCAATACCCGCCGGCCGGCCGTCGCATCATTATCGCCCAGCGCCGCTTTGATATTCTCCCACGCGGTGGGGCGTTCTTTAAGGATGGCAACAACACGCCCGTTACCGACAAATGTACGCGAATAGACGTTTTCGACGACGTCGTTGCGCGCTGCAACGGCTGCGGTAACCTTGTCGACGACGGTCTTGGTCTGCTCAAGGCTGGTCCCGGGCACCATTTCGATCTGGACGGTAATATCGTCCTGATCCTGATTGGGCTGGAAGGTGAAGGGCAAAGGCCCGCCCACCGCGAGGAAGATTTCGAGCGCAAAGGCGACCAGGAACGCCACGACCGCCACCCAGCGATGCGTCAGCGTCCAGCGCAGGATGCGGACGTAACCGTCCATCATCGCACCCTCGCCATGGCTGGCATGCCCCTTGGCCTTGAGGAAATAGGCAGCGATCATCGGTGTCAGCAGACGCGCGATGGCCAGCGACATCAGCACCGCGGCAACCACGGTCAGGCCGAAATTCTTGAAGAACTGACCCGAAATGCCCGGCATCAGGCCGACGGGCAGGAATACCGCGACGATCGACATGGTGGTGGCGAGCACCGCGACACCGATCTCGTCCGCCGCGTCGATCGATGCCTGATAGGCGGATTTGCCCATGCGCATGTGTCGAACGATATTCTCGATCTCCACGATCGCATCGTCGACCAGCACGCCCGCGACCAGACTGAGCGCGAGCAGCGTCATCTGATTGAGGGTGAAACCGAGCATCTCCATAAACCAGAAGGTCGGGATTGCGGAGAGCGGGATCGCCAGCGCCGAGATCAGCGTCGCGCGCCAGTCGCGCAGGAACAGGAACACGACGACCACGGCGAGGATTGCGCCCTCGATCATCGCGACCATCGCCGAGTGATATTGCGCTTCGGTATATTTGACGCTGTTGAACAGGACGTTGAACTGGACCGACGGATTGCGCTTGTTGAGCGCCTCCAGCTTCTTTTCCGCCTCGTCGAACACGGTCACATCGGACGCACCCTTGGCGCGCTTGATGTTGAACGACAGCACCTGCCGGCCGTTGAACTCGGCCAGGCTGCGCTGCTCGGCGTAGAGATCCTTTACGTCGGCAATATCGGCGAGCCGAACATTGCGGTCGCCACCGATCGCGATGCGCGTTTCGGCGAGCGCCTTGGCATCCGATGCGTTGCCGAGCACGCGAACCGACTGTTCGTTGCCCGAAATTTCGGTACGCCCGCCGGCGGCGTTGAGGTTCACCTGACGCAGTTGCTGGTTGACCTGCGAAGCGGTCAGGCCGAGCGACTGGATCTTGGGCAGGTTGAGGATCACGCGGATTTCGCGATTGACCCCGCCGATGCGCTCGACCCCCGATAGTCCGTCGATCGACAGCAGCTCGTTGGCCACCGTATTGTCGACATACCAGGACAGCTGCTCGATCGTCATGTCGGTGCCGGTCGCGGTGAAGGTCGCGATCTCCTGATCGGACGTGTTCGCGCGACCGACCAGCGGCTCCAGAATTCCGTCGGGCAAGTCGCCACGAATCTGGGCGATCGCATCGCGCACATCGCTGACCGCACGATCGATCGGCGTGCCGATGTCGAGCTGAATCACCGTCTGCGAATTGCCTTCGCTGACCGTCGATTCGATCTGGTCGATGCCCTGCAGGCTGCGCACCGCCGCCTCGACGCGCTGCGTGACCTGGGTTTCGAGCTCGCTCGGCGCGGCGCCGGGCTGGCTGATCGACACCCAGACGATCGGGAAGTCGATGTCCGGATCGTTGTTCACGTCCATCCGCGCAAAGCTGACAAAGCCGGCGATGGTCAGCGCAATGAACAGCACGATCGGCGGAACCGGGTTCCGGATCGACCAGGCCGAGATGTTGCGAAAGCTCATGTCCCGTTGTCCCTTAACGCTTCAGCGTGGTGAGGTTCGGCTTGACCTTCTGCCCCGGGTTGAGGAACGCGCCGGCGGTCAGCACCACCCGTTCGGTCCCGTCCAGTCCGCTGGTGATCGCGACCCCGGCATCCGACACGTCCCCGGTGGTCACGGCACGGCGCTCGGCCTCATCCTTGGCATTGAGGATGTACACGAAATTGCCCTTGGCGTCGCTCTGGATCGCCGACTGCGGCAACAGCGGCGCGACCGCACCGCCGGCGGTGATACGTGCGGAGGCAAAACCGCCCGGACGCAGCGCGCGATCGAACGACAGCGCAACGCGGGCGATGCCCTGGCGCGTTTGCGGGTCAAGGTGCGGCGACACCTGCCATACTTCACCGACGAACACCCGATCCGTGCCGACCGGCGTCACTTCGGCGCGGGCGCCGACGGGGATACGCTGAAGATCGGCTTCGGCGAGCTGCGTGCGCAGCTCCATCTGGCCACCCTGGGCAACGCGGAACAGCGCGCCAGAGCCGGAGCTGATGATCTGACCCGGCTCGACCGCGCGGGTGAGGACCAGGCCGGCGGCGGGCGAACGGATGTCGAGGCGGCGGTTACGCGCCTGCGTTTCCGACAGCTGCGACTGGGCGACGCGCACGCGCGCGGCGGCGGCGTCGCGGGTCGCGGTCTTGCGGTCGATATCCGCCTTCGACACGAAGCCGCGCGCGAGCAGCTGCTGCGCGCGATCGAGCTCGGCCTGGGCGATGTTGAGATCGGCCTGCGCAACGCGGATGCTGGCGGCCTGCGACTGGGCGGTCTGGCTCTGGACCGAACGGTCGACGGTGGCGAGCACCTGCCCCGCATTCACCCAATCGCCCGGCTCGACCAGCACGCGCGTGACCATGCCGCCTTCACCGGCGACGCCGACCGGCATCTCCCGGCGCGCGGCGAGCGAGCCGGTGCCACTGATGACGCTGGCAATATCGCTGCGGCCCGGGATGGCGACGGTGACGGTCGGCAGCTGGCGATCGCCGCCCTGCCCACCCTTGGCCGCGCCCGCAGCGCCCGCCTTGGCCGGTGCGGCTTTGTCCGCCGCCCCGCCTGACGCAAAGGCGAAATACGCCGCCACGATCACGACGAGCGCGATGACGCCCGCGATGATCCACCATTTGCGACGCGACCACTTTTCGCCTTCACCCGCCAGAGCGAGCCGTTCTTCCCCACCGAACATCCGAGCCTCGTAATTCATGCGCGACCTCTTTTACCCCCGACCGACGGCCGGCGCGGGTCCTCCCCGTCGCGCTGTATTATCTGAATAAGTCACTTGCCTCAAGGGCAGTTTTGCGGTGCGCGGCAAATGCCCGTTTTGAGAAATCTGCGCAAGCGCAAGTGACGCGCAAATGGGGGTATTCAGCACCCCGAACATGGGGCAATCTCTGCCTGCTCCAGCCTGATCGGGGGACGGAGGCGACTACAGGAGGAAAGCATGCCCGAAGGAATTCTCGGTTGGATCCTGATCGGCCTGGTGGCCGGCGTCCTTGGCAAGCTCATCATGCCCGGCAAAGACCCGGGCGGTATCATCGTCACCATTCTGATCGGCATTGCCGGTGCGCTGCTCGCCGGATTCGTTGCGCCGTCGATCGGCGTCGACCTGACCAGCACGCTCAACAGCTATATTGCGGCCACTGTCGGTGCCGTTGTGCTGCTGGCGCTCTACCGACTGGTCATGACGCGCCGCACGCGCTGAACGCATGCTGCAAGGGGCGTTCAGCCCCGGTTGTCCCGCCCTGCCCCATGCAGCGGCGGGACAATTTTTTGCTGAGAGGCCGAACCATATGATCCGACTGCTGAGCGCCGCCGCCCTTGCGACAACCGTGCCGCTCGCCGCCACTGCGCAGACCGCGCCGACCGCAACCATCAGCGAGGGCACTTTGCTCGACGTCGTGGCGGAGGGGCGGGTCAATCGCGTTCCCGACATCGCGGTGATCCGCGCCGGCGTGGTCAGTCAGGGCGCGACCGCGGCCGAGGCGTTGTCGGCCAATGCGCGGCAGATGGCATCGGTGCTCACGGCACTGAAGGCAGCGGGCATCGCCGATCGCGACATCCAGACCGCGACCATCTCGCTCAGCCCGCAATATCGCTATGCCGAGAATCAACCGCCGGTCATCACCGGCTATCAGGCGAGCAACAGCGTCTCGGTGAAGTTTCGCGACATCGCACGCAGCGGCACCATCCTCGATACCTTGGTGAAGCAGGGCGCGAACCAGATCGACGGCCCCAGCCTGACGATCGATGCGATCGATACCGCGATGGATGAAGCCCGCGTCGATGCGGTCAAGCGCGCCCGCGCCCGCGCCGCGCTCTACGCCGGTGCGCTCGGCATGAAGGTCGACCGTATCCTGATGGTCAGCGAAGGCAGCGACGGCGGCGCGCCCGGCCCAGTTCCCGGGTATATGGTCCGCGCTGAAGCCAAGGATTCGACCCAGATTGCGCCGGGCGAACAGCAGGTCAGCGCCAACGTCCGCGTCCGTTTCCTGCTCAAGTAAAGAAAAAGGGGCCGCCCCATCGGGACGGCCCCTTTTGATACTTGAGGGTAGCTAAATTCAGCGCACCGAGCCGCGACGCACCAGATTGACGATCGCGAGCAGAATGATCGCGCCGACCAGCGACGACACAAAGGTCATCACGGTGATCGCGCTGTTGATCGAGCCGCCGAACAGCAGGCCGCCGATGAATGCGCCGACGATGCCGACCACGATGTTGAGCAGAATGCCCTGCTGGGCGTCGGTGCGCATGACCAGGCTGGCGAGCCAGCCAACGACGCCGCCAATGACGAGCCAGACGATAAGGCCAACGAGATCCATGTCTTCCTCCACTGTGGTGTCCGCCGGGGGTGCGGACGATGTGAAGCGAAGACGCGCCGAGCCCGAAAATGGTTCCGCCCGCGTTTTGAGGCGCGGGCGGATGGGAGAGACGATGTTGCAGGAAACGCTCAGTATTTCTGCTGGCGCTCGTACAGAGACTTGTAGTGCTGGATTCGCGTCACGCGCAGGCCGGGCATGCCCGACCGGTCGATCGCGCGCTGCCATCCGGCGAATTCCTCGACCGTCAGGCCATAGCGCTCGCACACTTCGTCGATGCTGAGCAGGCCGCCATTGACCGCCGCAACGACCTCCGCCTTGCGCCGCACGACCCAGCGGGTCGTTTCGGGCGGCGGCAGCGAATCGAGTGTCAGTGGCTCACCGAGCGGACCGATCACTTTCGCTGGGCGGATCTTCTGGTTTTCAATCATTCCATACCTCGATCAGGGCGGGGGGTCCCCAACTGCGTCTGAAGCCCGTCATAACGTCCGCGGATTTCGCTTCGCCTAAACGGCACGGTAAACGGCGCCTTCATCGAACTTGCCACCGGGTTAGCGCGCGCTCGACCGCAAGGTTGAACGCGCCATGCGGCGGCGCGAGCAATCCGTGCGCGGGCGTTAGCCGATCGAGTCGAATCTGCAGGCGCGCGGTCCGGCTCGCCGACTGGCGCACTGCCGCTGCCGCGAGCAGCACGGCGACGGGAGCGGCGATGGGCGTCGCCGCGACGTCGCGGTCGAATCGGTAGCTCAGATCCACTGGAGCCTGCTGTCATCGGTCGAACTCATCCGACTCCGTTTAACCGCGAAGGCTGAAAGCTCGGTAAATACAGCAATTTTGCATCGCCCCCGTGAAACCCCTATGTGCGCGGCGATGTTTGCCGGAGATTTTCAGCTGACCGGGCCGCTCGCACAGCGGCGGATCGTCGTCGCCATGTCGGGCGGCGTCGACAGTTCGGTCGTGGCCGCGCTCGCGGCGCGCACCGGGGCGGAGACGATCGGCGTCACCCTGCAACTCTATGATCATGGCGAAGCAGTCGGTCGCGCGGGAAGCTGCTGCGCTGGGCGCGACATCCGCGATGCGCGCGCGGTGTGCGATCGCCTCGGCATCGCGCATTATGTGTTCGATCATGAAAGCAGCTTCCGCGAGACCGTGATCGACGATTTCGCCGACACCTATCTCGCCGGGCGCACGCCGATCCCGTGCGTCAAATGCAATATGGGGCCGAAATTCACCGACCTGTTCGCGCTCGCCCGCGATCTCGGTGCCGACTGCCTTGCGACCGGCCATTATGTACAGCGGGTCGAAGGGCCGGAGGGGCCGGAGTTGCACAAGGGGGCCGATCCGGCGCGCGATCAGAGCTATTTCCTGTTCGCGACGACGGCCGCGCAGCTCGATTTCCTGCGCTTTCCCTTGGGCGGTCTGCCCAAGGCGCGGGTGCGTGAGATTGCGGCCGAGATTGGCCTTGGCGTGGCGGGCAAGCCCGATAGCCAGGACATCTGCTTCGTCCCCGATGGCGACTATGCCGGGCTGGTCAAGAAGCTGCGGCCCGAGGCCGATACGGCCGGGGCGATTGTCGATGAAGCGGGCAACAAGCTCGGCGAGCATAGGGGCCTGATCCACTTCACCGTCGGCCAGCGCCGTGGGCTGGAGATCGGCGGGAGCCCTGAGCCACTCTATGTGTTGAGACTCGATCCCGCCACGCGCGACGTGGTGGTCGGCCCCAAGTCCGCACTGGCGGTCAGCGCCGCGCGGATCGAGGGGCTGAACTGGATCGGCGGGAGTCATAAAGGCCCGCTGACTGCCAAGGTCCGGTCGATGGCGCGCCCGGTGCCCGCGCGGCTCGATGGCGACCGGGTGGTGTTCGACGCGCCCGAATATGGCGTCGCGCCGGGGCAGGCGGCGGTGCTCTATGCGGGCGAGCGCGTCCTCGGCGGCGGCTGGATCACGGCGACCGAACGCGCGGAGCTGGTCGCAGCCTAACCCTTCAGCTCGTTCGCTTCACGCAGCGGATCGCCGGGGTTATCGACCTGGCCCTCCGGATCGACGTGGATCAGGATTTCGGTGCCGGGAAATTCGGCTTCGAGCCGCGCCTCGAGCGCCTCGACCACGTCATGCGCCTGGGCGACGCTCATCGTGGCGGGGACATGGATGTGGAATTGCGCGAAATCCTGCGATCCGCTGGTGCGGGTGCGCAGGTCGTGCAGGCTTTCAAAGCCGGGGATCGCGGCGGCGCAGGCGATGAAGGCGCGGCGTTTCTCCTCCGGCCATTCGCGGTCCATCAGCTGCCCGATCGCATCGATCGCCGCGTGCCACGCGCCCCACAGCAGCCAGAGTGCAATGCCGATCCCGAATACCGGGTCCGCGCCGCGCAGATGGAGGATCGACTCGAGCACGAGCGCGGCAATCACGCCGGAATTGAGCAGCAGGTCAGACTGGTAATGGAGTCGGTCAGTGCGAATCGCGATTGATCCACTCGCGGCGATGGCGCGCGCCTGATAGCCGGTGAGCAACAGGGTGACGCCGATCGCGATGACCGATACGACGATCCCCGCTTCGGGGTCGGCGGCAACTTCACCGCTCGCGAGTCGCTCGATCGCGCGGACCGCAATGAAGGTGGCAGAGGCGGAGATCAGCACCACCTGAAACAACGCAGCCAGCGCCTCGGCCTTGCCATGACCGAAGCGGTGATTGGCATCGGCCGGCTGCGCGGCGATGCGCACCCCGGCCAGCGTCACCAGCGACGCAATCAGATCGAGCACCGAATCCGAGAGGCTCGCCAGCATCGCCACCGACCCGGTGGTCCATGCCGCATACGCCTTGAGCCCGCCCAACAGCAGCGCCGCGATGACGCTGGCAATCGCCGCCCGGGTCGGGGTCGCGCTCATGGGTAGAGCATGCCTTCGTCCCAGCCGTCGCCGTTGCGGGTGAACACGCGGCGCTCGTGCAGCCGGTGTTCGCGGTCGAGCCAGAATTCGATCCGCTCCGGTGCGACGCGATAGCCGCCCCAATGCGGCGGGCGCGGCACGTCTCGGCCGTCGAACCGCGCCTGCATCGCAGCAAAGCGTGCTTCGAAGGTCGCACGGTCGGCTAGCGGGCGCGACTGGTCGCTGGCCCAGGCGCCGAGTTGCGAGTCGCGGCTGCGCGTCGCGAAATAGGCGTCGGATTCGGCGTCGGTGACGCGCGTCACAGGCCCCTCGATGCGGATCTGGCGGCGCAGCGATTTCCAGTGGAACAGCAATGCCGCGCGGGGCATGGCTTCCAGTTCAGCCGCTTTGCGCCCTTCGCGGTTGGTATAGAAGGTGAAGCCTTCGGGGCCGTGCCCTTTGAGCAGCACCATCCGCACCGATGGCTGGCCGTCGGCGCTCACCGTTGCGAGCGCCATCGCGTTGGAATCGTTGATCTCGGTCGTCCGCGCCTCACGGTACCAGGCGTCGAACAGGGCAAAGGGATCGTCGGTCATGCTCCCGCCATAGACCCTTGGCGCAGCAAGCGGGAGGGGGCACGGCGATCCCGGCATTGCCCTTTGATGGATCGCGCGGCATGGGGAGCGCAGGCTTTTGGTCAAATTGTTCGAGGACGCGATGAAGGACAAGCTGGTGACGTTGATCGGCGGCGGCGGTTTCGCCGGACGCTATATCGCGCAAAGCCTGCTCAAGGCCGGGGCGCGGGTGCGGATCGCGCAGCGCGATCCCCGCTCGGCGTGGTTCCTGAAGCCGCTGGGCGGCCTTGGCCAGACGCAGTTCGTTGCCGCCGACGTGACCCGCCCCGACAGCCTGGCGCGCGCGGTCGCCGGATCGGACGCGGTCGTCAATCTGGTCGGCGTGTTCGGGAACCGTATGGACGCGGTCAACGCACGCGGATCGGGCAACGCTGCCAAGGCTGCGGCTGAAGCTGGCGCTACCAATTTCGTGCAGATGTCCGCGATCGGCGCCGATAGCGACTCGCCCTCGGCCTATGGCCGGTCGAAGGGCGATGGCGAGGCGGCGGTGCGCGCCGCCTTCCCGTCCGCCACGATCCTGCGCCCCAGCCTGATGTTCGGGCGCGAGGATCAGTTTGTGAACCGTTTCGCCGCGCTCGCCGCGTCGCTGCCGTTCGTCCCGGTGCTCAAGGGCGGGACGAAGATCCAGCCGGTCTGGGTCGCCGATGTCGCGCAGGCAGTGACCCGCGCGATTGCCGAGCCCGCGCGCTATGCCGGCCAGACGATCGAGCTGGGCGGTCCGGACGTGATGAGCTTCACCCAGTTCCACCACTGGCTGCTCGGCGCGATCGGGCGCGACAAGCCGGTGGTCGAACTGCCCGATGTTGCCGGCGCAGCGCTCGCCTCGCTCGGTTTCCTGCCCGGCGCACCGATCAGCTGGGACCAGTGGCTGATGCTGCAGCAGGACAACATCGCATCCGGCGAAGGGCTTGCCGCGTTCGACATCGCGCCGACCCCGCTGGGTGCAGTCGCGCCGCACTGGCTGGTCCAGTATCGCAAGAACGGCCGGTTCGCCGACGCGCGCCACGCCTGACCGCCGCATCCGGCACTATTGAACGGCCGGGCGCGCCCGGCAGGGGGAGCGCGCCGTGGGCGACATCGCGATCTACATCATCCTCGGCATTATCGAGGGGCTGACCGAATTCCTGCCCGTGTCGTCGACCGGGCATCTGATCCTCGCAGGGGAGCTGCTCGGCTTTACCGGCGAGGGTTCCGTGGCGTTCAAGGTCGCGATCCAGCTTGGCGCGATCCTGGCGGTGCTCGTCGCCTATTGGCGGCGCTTCTGGGGCATCGGCATGGGGCTGATGCGCGGCGAGCGTGAGGCGATCTGGTTCACCCGCAACATCCTGATCGGCTTCCTGCCCGCGATGCTGATCGGCGCGGTCGCCTATGAGGGGATCCGCCAGCTGATCCAGTCGCCGATGACCGTCGCGGTCGCGCTGATCGTCGGGGGCATCGCGATTCTTGTGATCGAGCGGATGGTCAAGGTGGTGAAGGTCGAGCGCGTCGAGACGATGCCGCTGCCTACTGCGGTTGCGATCGGGCTGGTCCAGTGCATCGCGATGATCCCGGGCGTCAGCCGATCGGGCGCGACGATCATGGGCGCGCTGCTGATGGGGGTCGAGCGCAAGACCGCGGCGGAGTTCAGCTTCTTCCTCGCCGTGCCGACCATGGCCGGCGCGACGGCCTATTCGCTGTACAAGGATCGTGACCTGCTCAACGCCGACGATCTGGGCGGCATCGCGATCGGCCTGGGCGTGTCGTTCATCGTCGCATTGCTGGTGGTGAAGGCGTTCGTGAAGATCGTCGGACGCTTCGGCTTTGCCCCGTTCGCCTGGTACCGAATCGTGCTTGGCGCCATCGCGATCCTGCTCCTGTCACTTCGGTAAGGCCGATACGGACCTATCATTGAAATGAAATTACACGATTTCGCGAAATGATCGAATACCGGCGAGCAATTAGGTAAGCACCGCTGCCCTATATCGCCATTTTTGCGTGACTCGGTAACAAACTTCTGTCATCCGCGGCGCATGGGCAAGGATGTGATGCTTCAATTCGTCGATCGTGCGCAGGCGTTTCCGCCCAAGCGCGATCCGGACCTGCGCGCGCAGGATTTTCGCGAGATCGCGGAGCGCTATGCGCCCCCGAGCGCGGAGGATCAGGCCGGGCGCTGCTCGCAATGCGGTGTGCCCTACTGCACGGTGCATTGCCCGCTGCACAACCACATCCCCGACTGGCTGCGCCTGACCGCCGAGGGGCGGCTGCGCGAAGCCTATGAACTGTCCAACAGCACCTCGACCATGCCCGAGATTTGCGGCCGCATATGTCCGCAGGACCGGCTGTGCGAGGGCAATTGCGTCATCGAATCCTCCGGCCATGGCACGGTCACGATCGGATCGGTCGAAAAGTTCATCACGGACACCGCGTGGGAGGAAGGCTGGGTCGAACCGCTGCAGCCCGGCCCGGCGCGCGGCCAGTCGGTCGGCGTGATCGGTGCGGGTCCGGCGGGGCTGACCGCGGCGGAATATCTCCGCGTGCTCGGCTATGACGTCCATGTCTATGACCGGCACGACCGCGCGGGCGGGCTGCTGACCTATGGCATCCCCGGCTTCAAGCTGGAAAAGCACATTGTCACGCGCCGCACCGACCGGCTGGCGGCAGGCGGCATCGTCTTCCACCTCGGCTTCGACGTCGGCAAGGACGCGACGCTGGAGCAACTCCGCCATAAGCATGACGCGATCCTGATCGCGACGGGCGTGTACAAGCCGCGCGCGATCAAGGCACCGGGCGTCGGCGCGAACGGGGTGGTCGATGCGCTCGATTTCCTCATCGCGTCCAACCGCAAGAGCTTTGGCGACAGCGTCCCGGCGTTCGAGGATGGCAGCCTCAACGCCGCGGGCAAGCATGTCGTGGTGATCGGCGGCGGAGACACCGCGATGGACTGCGTCCGCACCGCGATCCGCCAGGGCGCGGAATCGGTGAAGTGCCTGTATCGCCGCGACCGCGCCAACATGCCGGGCAGCCAGCGCGAAACCGCCAATGCCGAGGAGGAGGGCGTCGAGTTCGTCTGGCTCTCCGCCCCAGAAGCGTTCGAGGGCGGCGATCAGGTGACGGCGGTCAAGGCAGTCGGCATGCGCCTAGGCGCCCCCGACGCCAGCGGCCGCCGCGCGCCCGAACCCGATCCCGACGCGAAGTTCGACGTCCCCGCCGATCTGGTGATCAAGGCGCTGGGTTTCGACGCCGAAGACCTGCCGGTGCTGTTCAATGCGCCCGAGCTCGGCGTCACCCGCTGGGGCACGGTCCGCACCGATGCGCGCACGATGATGAGCAACCTCGACGGCGTCTTCGCCGCTGGCGACATCGTCAAGGGCGCGAGCCTGGTGGTGCAGGCGATCCGCGATGGACGCGATGTGAGCGAGCGGATGCATGCGTGGTTGAAGGCGCAGAAAATCGCAGTCCCCGCCGGAAAGGTTGCAGCATGATCCGCCCGCTGATGATTGCCGCCGTTCTGACCACGGCTACACCGACGCTGGCGCAAACCGCGCCGGCTGCGCCCACCGCAACGGCTCAAATCGACCCCGCCCGCCTCGCCGCCGCCGAGCGCGTCGCCACCGCGTTGGTGCCCCCCGGCACCTATCTGAGGATGACGCGCGATCAGTTCCCCGCGATGATGGAAGCGATGATGGGGCAAATGATGGGCATGACCGCCGGCGAGCTGACCGGGACGGACGGCGCAGACAGCGACGTGCGTATGGGCGACGCCATGGCGAAGGCCGATCCGCATTTTCGCGAGCGCATGACGATCATGTCCCGGGTCATGTCCGAGGAAATGGGCGTGGTGTTCGACAAGATCGAACCGGGTCTGCGCGCCGGCCTGTCCCGCGCTTTTGCCCGCAAGTTCACGACGGCCCAGCTGACCGAGCTCGACACCTTCTTCTCGACACCAACCGGCAAGGCATTTTCCGCCGACTATCTCGCGACCTTCATGGACCCTGAGGTGATGCAGGAAATGACCGCTGCCATGCCCGAATTGATGAAGGCGATGCCGGCGATCATGGCGAAGGCCGAAAAAGCCATGGCCCATCTGCCCCCGCCGCCCAAGCAGGATGCTTCCAAGTGATCGACCCGATGGATACCCAACGCGAACGCCTTGCCCGTGAAGGCATGTACCGCCCCGAATTCGAAGGCGATGCCTGTGGCGTCGGCATGGTCGCGGCGATCGATGGACAGCCGTCGCGCCGCGTGGTGCAGGGTGCGATCGATGCGTTGAAGGCCGTCTGGCATCGTGGCGCGGTCGATGCCGATGGCAAGACCGGCGACGGCGCCGGACTGCATGTCGACCTGCCGCTGCGCTTCTTTGACGATGCGGTCCTCGCCAGCGGGCATCGCGTGCTGCCCAACCGGCTTGCGGTCGGCATGATCTTCATGCCGCGCGTCGATCTGGGCGCGCAGGAAGCGTGCCGCACGATCGTCGAAAGCGTGCTGATCGACGCGGGCTACACCATCTATGGCTGGCGCCAGGTGCCGGTCGACGTCTCGGTCATCGGGCAAAAGGCGCAGGCAACCCGGCCGGAGATCGAGCAGATCATGATCGCCGGGCCGATGCCCGATGAACAGAGCGCGGCGGAGTTCGAGAAGAACCTCTACCTTGTCCGCCGCCGCATCGAAAAGCGGATCATCGCGGCGCAGATCAGCGGTTTCTACATCTGCTCGCTGTCGTGCCGGTCGATCATCTACAAGGGGCTGTTCCTCGCGGAATCGCTGAGCGAATTCTATCCCGACCTGCGCGACGAACGCTTTGTCAGCCGCGTCGCGATCTTTCACCAGCGCTATTCGACCAACACCTTCCCGCAATGGTGGCTGGCCCAGCCGTTCCGCTGCCTCGCCCATAATGGCGAGATCAACACGATCCGCGGCAACAAGAACTGGATGCTGAGCCACGAGATCAAGATGGCGGCGACCGCGTTCGGCGAGCATTCGGAGGATATCAAGCCGGTGATCCCGGCGGGCGCGTCCGACACCGCAGCACTCGACGCGGTGTTCGAGGCGATCTGTCGCTCCGGCCGTGACGCGCCGACCGCCAAGCTGATGCTGGTGCCCGAGGCGTGGCAGGCGATCGACGCGATGCCCGACAAGCATCTGGCGATGTACAAATATCTCGCCAGCGTGATGGAGCCGTGGGACGGCCCGGCGGCGCTCGCGATGACCGATGGCCGCTGGGCCGTCGCCGGCGTCGACCGCAACGCGCTGCGCCCGCTGCGCTATACCCGCACGTCGGACGGGCTGCTGGTCGTCGGCTCGGAGACCGGGATGGTCCAGATCCCCGAAGCAACCGTGGTCGCCAAGGGACGGTTGGGGCCGGGCCAGATGATCGCGGTCGATCTGGACGAAGGCCGCTTCTACACCGATGGCGAGGTCAAGGACCGCATCGCTGGCGAGTATGACTATGCGTCGATGATCGGCGAGTTCATGGGGATCGACGACCTGCCCGCAGCGGCGGACGCGGCACCGGCCTGGACCCGCGCCGAACTGACCCGCCGCCAGGTTGCGGCCGGGCAGACGCTGGAGGACATGGAGCTGATCCTGTCGCCGATGGTGACCGACGCCAAGGAGGCGGTCGGGTCGATGGGCGACGACACGCCGCTGGCGGTGATCAGCGACAAGCCGCGGCTGATCAGCCAGTTCTTCCGCCAGAATTTCAGCCAGGTCACCAACCCGCCGATCGACAGTCTGCGCGAACGGCACGTGATGTCGCTCAAGACGCGCTTCGGTAACCTCGCCAACATCCTCGACACCGCGGAGACCGCGAACAAGGTGCTGGTGCTTGAAAGCCCGGTGCTGACCAATGGCGATTGGGCGCGATTGAAGGGCTATTTCGGCGCGCAGGCGGCGGAGATCGATTACAGCTTTGCCGCAGGTGGCGGACCGGAGACGCTGCGCACCGCCATCGCCGATATCCGGCTTCAGGCCGAACAGGCGGTGCGCGCGGGCAAGACCGAGATTTTCCTGACCGACGAGAATGTCGGGCCGGACCGCATCGCGATTGCCGGCGTGCTCGCGGCGGCGGCGGTGCACACGCACCTCGTCCGCAAGGGGCTGCGCAGCTATGCCAGCGTCAACATCCGCACCGCCGAATGCCTCGACACGCATTATTATGCGGTGCTGATCGGCGTGGGTGCGACCACGGTGAACGCCTATCTGGCCGAAGCAGCGATTGCTGATCGCCATGCGCGCGGCCTGTTCGGCGACCTGTCGTTCGAGCAATGCCTGAAGAACCACCGCAAGGCGATCGACGAAGGCTTGCTCAAGATCATGTCGAAGATGGGGATCGCGGTGATCTCCAGCTATCGCGGCGGCTATAATTTCGAGGCGGTCGGATTGAGCCGCGCGCTGGTCAACGATTTCTTCCCCGGCATGCCGGCCAAGATTTCGGGCGAGGGCTATGCCTCGCTGCACCTCAACGCGACGATGCGCCACGATGCCGCCTATGACAGCGCGATCGCGACGCTGCCGATCGGGGGGTTCTACCGCCAACGCCATGGCGGCGAGACGCATGCCTACAGCGCGCAGCTGATGCACACGCTGCAGACCGCCGTGGCGACCGACAGCTATTCGACCTATCTGCAATTCTCGCGCGGCGTGCGCGATTTGCCGCCGGTCTATCTGCGCGACCTGCTGGAGTTCAACTTCCCGACCGAGGGCGTTGCGATCGACCAGGTCGAGGCGATCACCGAAATTCGCAAGCGCTTCGTGACGCCGGGCATGAGCCTCGGCGCGCTATCGCCCGAGGCGCATGAGACCCTGGCGATCGCGATGAACCGCATCGGCGCCAAGGCGGTGTCGGGCGAGGGTGGCGAGGATTCGATCCGCTACAAGCCCTATGCCAATGGCGACAACGCCAACAGCTCGATCAAGCAGATCGCGTCCGGTCGCTTCGGCGTCACCGCCGAATATCTCGGCGCGTGTGAAGAGGTCGAGATCAAGGTCGCGCAGGGCGCCAAGCCCGGTGAGGGCGGGCAGTTGCCCGGGTTCAAGGTGACCGAATTCATCGCCAAGCTGCGCCATTCGACGCCGGGCGTGACCTTGATCTCGCCCCCGCCGCACCACGACATCTATTCGATCGAGGATCTGGCGCAGCTCATCTACGACCTCAAGCAGATCAACCCGCGCGCGCGGGTCTGCGTCAAGCTGGTCAGCAGCGCGGGCATCGGCACGGTCGCGGCGGGCGTGGCCAAGGCGCATGCCGACGTGATCCTCGTCGCCGGCCATGTCGGCGGCACGGGTGCGTCACCGCAGACTTCGGTGAAATATGCCGGCACACCATGGGAAATGGGGCTGTCGGAGGTCAACCAGACGCTGACCCTCAACGGCCTGCGCGGGCGGGTGAAGCTGCGCACCGATGGCGGCCTCAAGACCGGGCGCGACATTGTCATCGCCGCGATTCTGGGTGCCGAGGAATTCGGCATCGGGACGCTTTCGCTGGTGGCGATGGGCTGCATCATGGTGCGGCAGTGCCACAGCAACACCTGCCCGGTCGGCGTGTGCACGCAGGACGAACGGCTGCGCCAGAAATTCACCGGATCGCCGGAAAAGGTCATCAATTTGATGACCTTCATCGCCGAGGAAGTGCGCGAAATCCTCGCCAAGCTCGGCTGCAAGAGCCTGGACGAAGTGATCGGGCGGACCGAGCTGCTGCGTCAGGTCAGCCGCGGTGCCGAGCATCTCGACGATCTCGACCTCAACCCGATCCTCGCCAAGGTGGATGCGGACGAGAGCGAGCGGCGCTTCAGCCTGTCGACCTGGCGCAACGCGGTGCCCGACAGTCTCGACGCCCAGATCATCGCCGACGCGAAGGCGGTGTTCGAGCGCGGCGAGAAGATGCAGCTCGCCTACAACGTCCGCAACACCCACCGCGCGGTCGGCACGCGGCTGTCGAGCGAGATCACCAAGACCTTCGGCATGTCGAAGCTCAACGACGGCCATGTCCAGATCCGACTGCGCGGATCGGCCGGCCAGTCGCTCGGCGCGTTCCTGTGCAAGGGCGTGACGCTGGAGGTGTTCGGCGACGCCAACGACTATGTCGGCAAGGGTCTGTCGGGCGGTACCATCGTCGTGCGCCCGCTGGTCAGCTCGCCGCTTGCCAGCCAGGACAATACGATCATCGGCAACACCGTGCTGTATGGCGCGACCAGCGGTCGCCTGTTCGCAGCCGGTCAGGCGGGCGAGCGCTTTGCGGTGCGCAACTCGGGCGCGCAGGTGGTGGTCGAGGGCTGCGGTGCCAATGGCTGCGAATATATGACCGGCGGCGTTGCGGTGGTGCTGGGTGAGGTCGGCGCGAATTTCGGCGCGGGCATGACCGGCGGCATGGCGTTCATCTATGACGAAAGCGGCACGTTCGACGCGCGCGCCAATGGCGAGAGCATCGTGTGGCAGCGGCTGTCGTCACTGCATTGGGAAGCGGTGCTCAAGAATCTGGTCACCGACCATGCCGAGGCGACCGACAGCAAATGGTCGCGCGGCCTGATCGAGGATTGGGACCGGGTGCGCGGCAAGTTCTGGCAGGTCGTGCCCAAGGAGATGCTGACCCGGCTGGCGCATCCGTTGGATGACAGCGTGGAGATGGTCGCGGCAGAGTAGTCCAAATCCTCCCCGGAACGGGGAGGGGGACCAGCCGCAGGCTGGTGGAGGGGGCCCACGGCAAGGGCTTCCGGTGCCTCGGGCCCCCTCCACCCCGCCGCTTC
>FWWL01001032.1_pt1 | contig 69996 bp, 46 predicted proteins | sample 2228331 | NCBI WGS metagenome assembly FWWL01 (sample SAMEA103939775, study PRJEB20133) | metagenome
CAGGGCGGTGAGTTGGTTCTCTGAAAGGTCGAGTTCGGTCAGGCGGGTCAGCGCGCCGATTTCGGGCGGCAGGGCGGTGAGGCCCAGACCTGAAAGGTCAAGAACGGTTGCACCCTCCACGGCGGCGCGGTGTATGCATTCACGAGCGATGGTCTCCGGATCGCGCATTCAATCCTCCTGCAAAAGCCCGATTTCCAGCATGATACACCCAACATCTGGAAACGCAAAAACGCGACGCGGACGGGTGTCCGCGCCGCGAGGAGTGTTCCCGGCAGTTACAGTTCCTGCAGCGTATCCTGCAGAATGGGCAGGATGCTGTGCGCTTTGCCCGCGCCGATCGCCACGCAGGCCATGGGCGCCTCGGCCACAAATACCGGCACGCCCGTCTCCTGCGTCAGCAGGTCGTCCAGGTGCCGCAGCAGGGACGTGCCGCCCACCATCGTCATGCCGCGGTCAATGATGTCCGCGGCCAGTTCCGGCGGCGTGCGCTCCAGCACGGACTTGACCATGCCCACGATGATGCTCAGGCTTTCCTCCAGCGCTTCGGCAATGTCATCCGAGCTGATTTCCACGCTGCGCGGCAGGCCGGTCACCTGATCGCGGCCCTGCACCTCCATGCGCAGGGTCTCGCGCCCCGGCAGGGCGGAGCCGATGCGGATCTTGGCCTCCTCCGCCGTCGGCTGGCCGATGATCAGGTTGTACTTACGGCGCACGTAGGTGATGATCGCCTCATCCATGCGGATGCCGCCGACGCGCACCGCGGTCGAGGACACGACCCCGTAAAGGGAGAGCACCGCCGCCTGGCTGGTGCCGCCGCCCAGGTCCACCACCATGTGCCCGCCGGGGATGTGCACCGGCATCCCCGCGCCCAGCGCGCCGGCAAGCGGCTCCGGGATGAGATAGGCCGCGCCGGCACCCGCTTCCAGGGCCGCCAGGCGCACCGCGCGCTTCTCCACCTGCGTCACGCCGAAAGGCACGGTCAGGCACACGCGCGGACGCAGCAAACGCAGGCGCCCGATCGCGCGGTTGATAAAGCGCCGCAACATCTCGCGCGTGATGCGGTAATCGGCAATCACGCCATCGCGCAGCGGACGCCGCACACGGAAGGACTGCGGAGCGCGGCCAATCATCGCCTCCGCCTCCGCTCCCACCGCCATCACCTCGCCCGAGCTGATGGCCTGCGCAATCACGGACGGCTCCTGCAGCACAATACCCCGTCCGCGCACGTAGATGAGCACGTTTACCGTGCCCAGGTCAATCCCTAATTCATCAACTAAGAATGGCATGGAACCCCTTTATGCTGACTTTTTGTCAATTTCATTCCAACACGCCTGCCACAAACAACGTATCCAGCGGCACATCACGCTGCCACTGCTTCAGGCGCGGGTGCTCCGGCCCATTGACCACGTCCATGGCACCAGAGTCAGTTTTACCACAAACCAGCAAATCCTCAAGGCGCGCCAGGCGTAAAAGCAGAGGGGAGTGTGTGGCGACAAAAACCTGCCCCTCGTAAACAGAGCTGAGCGATTGGAAAACAGCCTCCAGGGCGCGCGGATGGACGCCGTTTTCGGGTTCCTCAATGATATAAATCTCCCCCGTGTTGGACAGATAGGCAAGCAAGGTCAAGGCTAGCAGGCGCAGCGTACCATCGGAAAGGAGCCAGGCCGGCACCCTCAAGCCGGTGGTGTATTCCAACACCAGGTACAAAGCACGGTCTTCCGGACGTTCGACCACATAGATTTGATGAAGGTCCTTAAGAATCGTGCGCACGTGCGCCACCCACGCCTCAAAGCGCGCCGGCTGCTCCTGAAGCAAACGCACGAGAATGGGCAGGTTCGAGCCATCCGCCTGGAAAGTCCGAGGTGCATCCGCCGGACACGCGCGGCGCATTAAAACACTGTTCAACTGGATGACATGTAAACCGCGCAACAGTTTCTGTTTAAACCACAGAGCAGCCGGGAAACGCTCCTCATCCTCCGGAATACCGGAGAGCGCCAGGCGTTGCGCCGCAAAACGTAACGCGAGATTCCAATCCGTTCTCTCCGAGCGGAAGTAATTGTTGCCGCTTTCAACATTTTTGCGCACCACCAGACGATAGCCCGGAGGCGTCCGGCTTCCCCCTGGGCGCACCAGCGCATGGCGCAACATTTCCTCACTGGCATCAGCCGGGAACAAACGTGCCTGTTTTGGTGTAGAGGATGGAAGCTGACGGTCATCTATTAACCAGAGGTTCTCACCGCCCACGCTCAGCGCCCCATGGGCATCGAGAGCGATCCGTACTTCATAGCGTAACACATCAAAAGTAGCCCCCAAAGACGCAGGTAAAGGGGCCTCTACGGCAATCTCAAAACCCTGTTCAACCGCAGCCTGCCGCCAGACCAGCTCCCTGAGGCTGCCGGCCCGTTGCCGTACCGCATGATCCACGTCACTAACCAGCGCATCGTGAAGAAAAGTCAGGCTGTCCAGAAGCGTGCTTTTGCCGCTGGCGTTGGGGCCAATCAAAATATTGAACGGGCGGAAGGTTACTTCCACCCGTTGCAGGCACTTATAGCGTGCTACGCTTAACCGTCGGAACACCCATCCACTCCCGTTTCCAGAGCTCAGTCCTGATCCTGGGCACCCAATTTGGGAGCGCCAGGCCGGCGTTGTTGCACCAGGCGCAGGCGCACTTCGGCGCGTTCGCGTTTGGCCAGGTAACGCTGACGTTCCGCCTCCGAAAGGCCGGCCTTCTGTAGCTTGTGCAGCGCTTCCTCCAGGGCCTTGCGCGCGCGCGCCTCGTCAATCTCCTCCGGCGCCTCGGCCGTCTGCGCCAGCACGATCACCTCGTCGGCGCTGATCTGCGCGACCCCGCTGTGGATGGCGAAGCGATACGTCTCACCCCGCTGGCGGGCAACGAGCTCCCCTTCCCCCAGGGCAGTGATGAGGGACATGTGTTTCGGCAACACGCCCAGTTGGCCCGTGTAGCCGGGGAGCTTGATGCTCTCCACCTCGCCGTCAAAAAGTTGCTTTTCCGGAATGACAATCACCAGGTGCATGGCTGACCTCAGGCGTGCCGCAGCTTGTAGCCCTTCTCGACGGCCTCATCAATGGTGCCCACCATGTAGAAGGCCTGCTCCGGCAGGTCATCATGGCGCCCCTCCAAAATCTCGCGGAAGCCGCGCACCGTCTCCTCGATGGGCACGAATTTGCCCGGCAGGCCGCTGAAGCGCGTCGTGACGTGGAAGGGCTGCGTCAGGAAGCGCTGAATGCGGCGCGCGCGGGCCACCAACAGCTTATCCTCTTCCGAAAGCTCATCAATACCCAGGATGGCGATGATGTCCTTCAAGTCCTCATAGCGCTGCAACACGCGCTGCACCTCGCGCGCCACACGGTAGTGCTCCTCGCCCACCACGGTTGGGATGAGGATGCGAGAGGATGAGGCGAGCGGGTCCACGGCGGGATAGAGGCCCTGCGCCGCCAGGCGGCGTTCGAGGGTGATCGCCGCGTCCAGATGGGCGAAGGTAGCTACCGGCGCCGGGTCGGAGTAGTCGTCAGCCGGCACGTACACCGCCTGCATGGACGTGATCGAGCCGCGCCGCGTGCTGGTGATGCGCTCCTGCAACTGCCCCATGTCCGCCGCCAGGGTCGGCTGATACCCCACCGCGCTCGGCATGCGCCCCAGCAGGGCCGATACCTCCATGCCCGCCATGACGAAGCGGTAAATGTTGTCAATGAAGATCAGGACATCGCGCCCCTCATCGCGGAAATACTCCGCCATGGTGAGGGCCGTCAGGCCCACACGGAAGCGCACGCCCGGCGGCTCGTTCATCTGCCCAAAGACCATCACCGCGTTATCAATGACCTCGTACTCATGCAGCTCACGATAGAATTGCGTTCCCTCGCGCGTGCGCTCGCCGATGCCCGCGAAGACCGAAACGCCTTTATGCACGCGCGCCATGGTGTACATCAATTCGGCGATGATGACGGTTTTCCCTACACCGGCCCCGCCGAATACGCCCGTCTTACCGCCCAGGGTGAAGGGCGCCACCAGGTCAACCACCTTGATGCCGGTCACGAACATCTGGCTGCGCGTGGATTGCTCCTCAAACTCCGGAGCAGTCTGATGAATGGGGCGCAATTCCGCATCCGCCACCGGCGGCTTGTTGTCAATCGGCTGGCCCAGGACGTTGAAAACGCGCCCCAGCGTCTGCGGGCCCACGGGAACGCGGATCGGCTCCCCCGTGTCAACCGCCGTCAGGCCGCGCATCAACCCATCCGTTGTGTCCATGGCGACGCAGCGCACCCAGCCGTTGGCCAGCTCCTGCTCCACCTCAAGGATGAGCTTACGATCGGGGAGCTGCACCTCCAGAGCCGAATAGATTTCCGGAATCTCGTTAACCGGGAACGCCACATCCACCACAGCGCCCTTGATCTGGACAATACGACCCACACTTCCTTTTGCCATGAAGCCTCCCTATCGAATCGCCTGCAGAGCTTCCGCCCCACCGGCAATATCCAGTAATTCGTTGGTGATGAGTTGTTGACGTGCTTTGTTGTAGGCCAGGGTCAATTCCTGGACCAGGGTCTCGGCGTTGCGCGAAGCGTTTTCCATTGCCACCATGCGCGCCGCGTGCTCGCTGGCCGAGGATTCCAGCATGAAGTGGAACAGCTCCGCGGTCAGGGCCTGCGGCAGGAAGCGCTCCAGAATCGCCACCTGCCCCGGCTCGTAAACGAACTCACGCCCCTCCCCCGGTGGCGGCAGGTGGATGGGCAGGTAAGGCTCGATCAGCGCTTCCTGGGTCAGCACGTTCTTAAAGCGTGTGTAAGCGACGTACACCGCATCGAACGGTTGGGGATCGCCGGGGAAAAAGGCCCGCATCAGCTTGCGCGCGTATATCTGCGCATCGTGATAGGTGGGCACACTGCGCGGCGCATCGGCGTGATCGTACACCTTCACCCCCAGGCGCGCCAGCAGATCCCGCCCTTTCCTGCCGATCGTGAACACTTCAACGCGGTGCGCGCGGTGCTCCTCGATAAAGCCGGTGGCCAGACGCAGGACGTTCTGGTTGTAAGCACCGCACAGGCCGCGATCGGACGTCATCACCACCAGCAGGATGCGGGACTCAGGCTCTGTGACGCGCAGCCAGGGGAGCTGTTGCAACACGGCGGGATCGCCGCTGAGCTGCTGCAGGAAAGTGCGCATCCAGCGATGATAGGGCCGGGAGCTGATCGCCTGCTGCTGCACACGACGCACTTTGGACGCCGAAACCGCCTGCATCGCGCGCGTCACCTTCACCAGGTCGCGCGTGCTGCGGATGCGTCGCCGTAATTGCTGAATGCCGCTCATGCCAGCGCCGCTCCTGTCGCGCCCCAGAGGTTGTTAAACGCGCCTAACACCTGACGCAGCTCATTTTCCACCTCGTCCGACCAGCCCTCGCGTTCCAGTTTATCCAGCAAAACGGGGGCATGGGCCGTGATGTAATCGTGGAAGGCGGCCTCGTACTCCCGTATTTTGGGAATGGGTACCTCGTCAATGAAGCCGTTCAACGCGGCATACAGGATCGCAATCTCCTGGCCCAATCTAAGGGGCGCGTACTGCCCCTGCTTGAGGATTTCAGTCATGCGCATGCCCTTATCCAGTTGGCGGCGCGTGGCCTCGTCCAGATCGGCGCCCAGACGGGCAAAGGCTTCCAGTTCCTGGTATTGCGCCATGGTCAGCTTGAGCGGGCCGGCGACTTTTTTCATGGTTTTGGTCTGCGCATCACCGCCGACGCGCGACACGGAAATGCCGATGTTAATGGCGGGGCGAATGCCGGCGTTGAAGAGGCCCGGCTCCAGGTAGATCTGGCCATCCGTGATGGAGATGACGTTGGTGGGGATGTAAGCCGAAACGTCACCCAACTGCGTTTCGATGATGGGGAGCGCGGTCAGGCTGCCACCGGTGCCCGGCACCCTCTGCAGACGATAGCCGGCGCCTAGCTCCTGCAGGCGCTTTTCAGCCTCGTGTTTTCCCAGTTGCCCGATGTAAACTCGTCCATCCACCCCTTCGCGCGCGTCTTCCGGCGCACCCTGCGGCACGATAACGTAATGGTAAGCCATGCGCGCCGCGCGTTCCAACAGGCGCGAGTGCAGGTAAAAGATGTCACCCGGATAGGCCTCACGTCCCGGCGGTCGGCGCAGCAGCAGCGAAACCTGACGGTAAGCCCAGGCGTGACGGGTCAGATCGTCGTAAATCACCAGGGCATCCTCGCCCGCCTCCATGAAGGCCTCGCCGATGGCGCAGCCGGCGTAGGGGGCCAGGTACTGCAGCGCCGCCGGCGCAGAGGCCGGAGCGGCCACCACCACGGTGTAGCTCATCGCACCGTATTGCTCCAGCGTGGACACGACGCGCGCAATTTGTGCCTGCTTTTGCCCAATGGCCACGTAGATGCAGCGCACGCCGCTGTTCTTTTGATTGATGATAGTATCTATCGCGATGGCCGTCTTACCAGTTTGCCGATCGCCAATGATGAGCTCGCGCTGGCCGCGTCCAATGGGGATCATGGCATCAATCGCTTTGATGCCGGTCAGCAGGGGCGTATCCACGTCCTGGCGTTCCACAATGCCCGGGGCAATGCGCTCAACCGGCATGAAACGATCGTGCTCGATGGGGCCTTTGCCGTCTAATGGCTCGCCCAGGGCGTTCACCACCCGGCCCAACAGGCCCTTGCCCACCGGCACGGAGACGATGCGCTGCGTGCGGGAGACGCTCATGCCCTCTTCTAGGCGCGTGTAATCGCCCAACACGATCACGCCGACGCGGTCCTTCTCCAGGTTGAAGGCCAGGCCCATCACGTGATTCTGGAATTCGACCAGCTCGTTCATCTGAACGCCGGGCAGGCCCTCAACAGTGGCGATGCCATCCCCGATTTCAACGACCGTACCAATCTCCTGCGTGATGATGCCCGGTTCAAAGCGCTGTAAGCGCGCGCGGAAGGTTTGGAACAGCTCTTCAGGATTTTCCATGCTCACTCCTCATCCATCCAGGCTAAATAAACTCGCTATGGGACCAACACAAGGCGAATAGATAATACACGATTTTAAAACTTTGTCCAGACGCAGGGCCACCCCACATCCAGGCCAGGGTGCATCAGTGGCTCCATCTGCCCATCCCTGCCTCAGGTGCGGGTTTAAGCGTGCTCACGGCATTCCTCCGCATCTCTTGCGACGGTAAAGCGTGACGCCAGGATACATCAGCCCCGCCCGCCGCTCCGTCTGGTGCGGCGGGCGGGATGCCAAAAAGCTCTACCCTTCAATTTCGCGAATGGCTTCCTCTGCGGAAATGTGGGTGTAAATCACCTTCATCAGGCCGGGCAGGTAGCGATCCATGGTGCGCACGTTGATGTAGATGAGGTTGCGCAACATGGGGAACGTGGCCTCGCCTCCCTCAACGTCCAGCGCGGTCTTGTAGCGCACCTCACCATCGGAGTAGTCAAACTCAAAGTTACCGATGATCATGCCGTAGTTGGCGCGCGTGATGAACTCCACGACTTCCATGTATTTCTCTGCAGGCGCTTTGACCGGCGCGATGGAGTAAAAAACAAATTGCTCCATATCCTCGCGTGCCTGGGCAAAGCACACCCACTCGCCATTTCTGCCCGCGAACCCTGTGCGAATCAAGGGCCGCCCTTCGATCTCCTGGTACGGCCACTCATCCTGCTTAAAGAAATTGATGAACCCATCGTAAATCCGTCCCATTTGGCAATCCTTTCCGTGTATGTAAGTTTATGGCAGGGGAAGTGTGAACAAAAAGCGGCTGCCCTGTCCCAACCGGCTTTCGACCCAAATGGCGCCATGGTGATGCTGGATGATCTCGCGACTAATGGCCAGCCCCAGGCCGCTGCCCGCGCGCTGGGTTCCGACCTGCTGGAAGCGCTGGAAAAGGTGCGCCATTTCGGCCTCGCCAATGCCTGGCCCCTGGTCTGTCACGCTCACCAGGACCACGGGATGAGGCGCTGGCAATCCCGTCTCGCACCCGGGTTGACGCACGCCATACGGCGGTACCTCCGTCCACGGCGGGAGCACTTCCGCCGTCACCCAAATTTCGCCGTGCTCGGTAAACTTGAGCGCGTTGCTCACCAGGTTGGTCAACACCTGGATGATGCGATCCGGATCTCCAGATAGCGTCGGCAAAGCGGGATCCAGACGGGTACGTACCGGAATGCGCTTTTCCACCATGAGCGAGCGCAACGCCGCTAATGTGGTCTGGATCAGTTCCGGCAAGGCGAAAGGCTCAGTTTTCCACTCCATGCGCCCGGCTTCCATCTTCGCCAGGTCAAGGATATCGTTCACCAGGCGCGTCAGGCGCGCTCCTTCTTGCGCGATGATGTCCAGGTTCTCCTGAATCCGCGCGATGGCCTTCTGGACTTGCGGGTCGTCCTGGGCTAATTTCGGCACAATGTGGCGCTTGAATTGCCGGCCAATGAGCTGGCTAAAGCCCAGGATGGAGGTCATGGGCGTGCGCAGTTCATGCGAAACGGTGGACACGAAGTCGTCCTTCATGCGCGCCATTTCAACGTCCACCGTGATATCGTGAAAGACGGTCACCACCCGGCCGTTGAAAGGCCCCTGCCCGCTGAGGGCGACCGATGTGCAGCGATAGATGCGCGGCGGATGGAGGTAATCCACACTCCCTCCCGCGCCCGCGACGGCCTGCGCCTGTCCAATCGCCTCCAGGAGCGGGGGGTAAGGCAGGATGTCCTGCAAGGGCACGCCGATCAGGCCCGCTGCGTCGCGTCCCACGATAGCACAAAAAGCCGGATTGGCAAGCTCGATGCGCCCATCGAGATCCGTCAGGATGAGGCCATCGGTGATGTGGCGCAGGATCGCGTCCAGGCGTGCGTGTTGTTCGCTGACGGTCTGGTAGGCACGCTCCAGCTCACGGGTGCGCGCGCGCACCTGCTCCTCCAGGGAGCGGCTGTATTGCGCCAGCTCCTGGGCCTGTTCACGCACCTGCGCCAGGAGCTGTAAGCGCCGCACGACCGCCCCCAACTGATTGCCGACGGTCTCGGCCAGCGCCACTTCTTCCGCCGTCCAGACGCGCGGCTGCAGCCCGCCTACCAGCATCCCGCCAATGGTCTGTCCCTGAGTCTGGATGGGGATGGTCAACGAGGCGCGGAAGCCCAGGTGCATGAGGAAGGGGCCCGTCTGTGCGCGCAGGCCTTCCAGGGGCGTCTGTTGCCAATCCGAGACGGTGATCGGGGTCCGCAGCTCCAATTGCGCGGAGTAACGCCTCGCCTCATCCACCACGATCTCGAAGTTGGGCAGGCCACGCACGGCGTAATTCTCGCCAATCCAGATGCCGCCCAGCGGGGTCTGGAGCGTCTCCATCACTAGATCCAATACCTGCGATAACAGAGCCGGCAGGTCTTCGGCGGCATTGGCAGCGGCAATGATAGCATTCTGCGTCTCCAGGAAAGCAGCCCGGCGCTGGGTCTGCTGGAGCAGGCGCGCGTTTTCGATGGCGATGGCCGCCTGAGCGGCCAGCATCTCCAGCAGTACAATGTCATCAGGCTGGTAGGCATTAGGACGATAGCTCTGCGCGGAAAGGACCCCCAAAATGCGCTGTTCCAGACGCATGGGGACGAACAAGAGGGAACGCACCGCCTCTTCGCCCACCTGGATGGCTTTGAGGCCCACTTCGGTTTCATCCTGTTCAGCCAGGAGCAGCGCCTGCCCTGTGGTCACGACGTGCCAGCTCAGGCCCTGGCCGCGCGGGGCGCGCACGCCGGTGTAAACCTGTCCGCGATCCACTGCGTACACAACCTCGATGGCCTGTTCGTCTTCCGTCACCAGGGCCAGCAGGAAGGCGTCGCACGGCATCAGTTCCTGGGTGGCGCGGTGAATGGCCTGGTAGAGGGAGGGTAAATCACGCACCGCGCTGATGATCTCCTGACCGACGGCATGCAGCACCGCGCGCCGTTGCCCCGCCTGCAGTGCTTCCTGATAAAGGCGAGCGTTCTCCAGGGCGACCGCCACTTGTGGCGCCAGCAAGTTCAGGCGTGCCAGATAAGCGTCACGGTAGCTTGCGGGCGCCCAGCGGACATCGAGCGCGCCCACCACGCGCGCCCCCAAATGGAGCGGAAGCACCCAACGTACGTCGGAGAGGCGCTCCTCATCCGGGGTAAGCCACGGACGGGCTTCCTGTAACGCGGCGCGCACGCTGGGATCGGGGGCCTCGTCAGCATGAAGAAAAAGGCGCACGTGCTGCGCCTGCACCAGGCCCTGCACGGCGTAGGTGATGGCGGCTTGCAATGCCTCCAATTCAAGTTCCGCGGCCACCAGCAGGTTGAAGCGCTGGATAGCCTCCATCTCCTCACGCCGCTCGCGCTCCTCGCGATAGAGGCGGCGGTTTTCCAGCGCCAGCGCCACCTGTTCGGCAAACAGGGAGGCCATTTGCACGTGCGTTTCCTCAAAGGCGCGCGGGGTGGAGCTTTCCAGCCCGATAACGCCCCAGAGTTCACCCTGCAGCATCAGAGGGACACCCATCCAGCTCACACGTTCTGTGGTGGATGTGGGCCGTGCCATGGGAGCGCTCTGCGGTAAGACAAGCGCCTGGCGCGTCCGCACGACCTGGAGCAGCGGCGCAAAGGGTTCGTCCATCGGTAATTCGTCTCTGGCGCCTTGCAGTTTGTCGTAACTCTGGATGCAATGCAGCGCGCCGTTGCGCCACTCGAACAGGGCCGCGCGGTCAAAGGGGATGAAGCGCTGCAGGTAGTCCAGGATGCGCAGCAGGAAGGTGCGCTCATCCTGCACGGTGGCGATTTCGGCGCTCACCGCGCAGAAGGCGTCGGCGATCAGGCGTTGGAGTTTTTCGGCTTCCAGGGCCTGGAGATGGGCAAGCCCAGGTGTGACCAGGCGACACAGGGCCTCCACGTCCTGCAGCACCTCAGGCGGGAGCGTATGTCCAGCCGCCGGGTCGAGGGCGAGCAGGGCGATGGGACGCTCCGCATAGGTAAGCGGCCAGGTCAGCGGCGTTCCCGCCGGGCTGAGGGCCGGGTTGACGTGGTACACGATATTAGACGGGTGCGGAGCATCCACGTGGTAAAGCACCAGCGTGGCTTTGGCGATAGGTGGCCAGGCCGTCAAGTGTTGCAGGAGGGTCTGGGCCAGGCTCAGGAAGGTGTCGCATGACAACACGGCCTGCAGCGCTTCCCAGACGCGCGGCGCAGGCGGCGAAAGTGGTGCTTCTTCATACGTCGGAACGTTTGTCATGCGATAATCATCCCCCCCACACACATGACCAGGCCAGAACATTAGCAAATCACAAAATACACTGCCAGGGTGCAAAAATCTAAAAAAACTTAGCGTCCTTTGCGCCTTTGCGGTTCAAAAGATTTACCGCGAAGACGCAAAGCGCGCAAAGGCTTTTTACAGGCTCCTTACTTTAAGCCCATGACTTCGTACACGATGTCCGGCTCGCTGTGCCCCTTCACCTGGATCGGGCCGCGCACCACCGCCTTCACCCAGGGTTGCACCCGGGCATAGGCCAGCTCGTTCAGGAAGATCTGCCCCGGCCCCGCGTGCGATTGGAAGCGGAACGCCAGGTTGACGCTGTCGCCAATCGCCGTGTAGTTGCGGATCTCGGTGGAGCCGATATTGCCGACAACGCTCGTCCCCGTGGTGATGCCGATGCCAAAGTTGAGATGATAGGCCGGGTCGAGTTGTTCATGCAGGCGTCGGATGGATTCGCGGATGGCCAGGGCCGCGCGCACCGCGCGCAAGGTGTGATCGCGTTGCTCCAGGGGCGCGTTAAAGATCGCCATCACCGCATCGCCCATGAACTTGTCCAGCGTGCCCTCCTCGCTCAACACCGCATCCGCAGCCAGCGTCAGGTAGCTGTTGAGGACCTCCACCAGGCGCTCCGGATCGGTGCGTTCGCTGAAGGCGGTGAAGCCGCGAATGTCGGCAAAGAGCACGGTAATCTCGCGGCGCACCCCGCCCAGGCGTACCTGATCCGGATTGGAGAGGAGCTGTTCGACGACGCTGGGCACGACGTACTGCTTGAAGGTCTTTTCGATGAGCTGCACGCGCTTTTCCAGACGGCGCGTCTCGGTCAGATCATCGAGCACGATGGCGATACCGGTACGCTGGGCGTGGTTGTCTTTCAACTGGCTCAGATGCAGGCGCAGGTACACCGGACCACGTCCGGGCAGCTCCGTGTTAATCTCCTTCTGCACCACGCGGTCATTGTCCTTGACTTCCTGCATCAGGGGCAACATTAAAGCGCCGATGCCGGGCAATGCCGAGGCACAGGGTTGACCGAGGACCTGCGCCTCTTCGACGTTGAGGATGGCACAGGCCGCGCGGTTCAGCGTCGTGATGGCATCCGCGTTGTCGGTGGTCATGACGCCGCTGGCAATACTGGCGAAGATGTTATCCATGTAGGTCTTCATCGCGGCGATCTCATCGCGCTGTTGGCGCAAATCGGCAAACAGACGGGCATTCTCAACCGCGATCGCGGCCTGCGCGGCCAGGGTGGTGAGCAGCTTCTCATCCCCTGCCGTGAAGATGTCGCGCCCAAGACAGCGGCCCAACAACACGACGCCCAGCACGCGCGAGCGCGTCTTGAGGGGCGCGCACAGCACGCTACTAATGGTGGTATCCGTCGCGCGGTCGAACTGGGCGCTGGAGATGATGCGCGGCTTGCCGTCCTGCAGAATGGCCTGAATCGAGGAGGCGATGAGCGTGAGCGCCTCATCAACCAGCGCCTCATCCCCGAAGCTGGAGCGCAGAGCAGGCGCGCGTTGTTGTTCGAGCAGCAACACCACGCCAAAATCGGCGTTAATGATGCGCGTCGCCTCGTCGCGTACCAGGCCGGGGATTTGCTGCGGGTCCAGGGAGGTGTTGATGGTCTCGCCGATGTTGTACAGGAGGTTGATTTCGCGGTAACGCTCCAAGGTCTCCTGCGCCAGGGAGCGATTTTCCAAGGCTGCGGCGAGCAGGTTGAGCAGGCTTTGCACAGCAAAGTGGATGACCGGCTCCGCTTCCCCAGCGCGCACAAGCAGATGGCCGTACAGGTGTTCCCCATAGGAAAGGGGATAGCGCGCCGCCGTCTCTGTTGGTGCAAGGTCAGAACCCACCTGCGCCAACAATCGGCCATCGCCATCCTCCAACGCCACATAGGCCCCGTGTAAAGCCCCTGCTAGCGCCTGAAGCCACTGCTGCATCACGCGACGATTGATAAGTTTCCGCAACGTCAAAGTCGTTTCCATACCAACCTCCTCAACTCGCCTTGCTCCGACGGAGACAAGCATCAATCCTGATTATGCTCTCCTCAGGCTACCGGTGCCCCAAGAACGGATTGCAACACGCTGACAATTTCCTGCACTTCGATGGGCTTCTTCAGGTAAGCCCTGGCTCCGAGTGCCAGCGCTGCCTCACGCTCATCTGCAATGGTTAACATGACCACCGGAATAGCCTGCGTTTTTGCATCCGCCTTAAGCAGGCGCAACACTTCCAGCCCCGAAATGCCGGGCATCATCACATCCAGAAGAATCACATCTGGCTGGTGCATGCGCGCCAGGGTCATCCCCTCGGAGGCGTTTCTTGCCCCCAGCACCTGATAACCCCGCTGCCCAAGCTCCTCATGCAGCCATTCGAGAATTGCCGGATCGTCATCCACCACCAGAACGGTGCGCTCTTCGGCAGGCAGGCGGGGCGCAAAAGATGTATCCGCCATGGCAGCGCCGTTCACGGGCATGGGGAGCTGTTCACCGGCCGGCAAGGCCACCTCGAAAATCGCCCCCTGCCCTATCTCCGCGTTGCGCACGCGAATGGTCCCACGATAGTGCTTCACAATATCGTGCGAAAGCGCCAGCCCCAGGCCCGTGCCTTTGGGTTTATCGTGAATGTAGTCCCCACCCTGCCAGAAGCGCTCAAAGATATAAGGCTGATACTCGACAGGGACGCCCGGCCCCGTGTCGGCCACGGTGATGAGAATCCCGCCCTCCTGCGGAGCCGTCCAGCCGTTCACGGCTTCGCCAGCCTGCAGGGCGCGCGCGCTCACCTTGACCCAGCCGCTGTTGGTGAACTTGATGGCGTTGGAGATGAGATTGTCCAGCACCTGACGGATGCGCAGGGGATCGGCCTTGATCGGGGGCAAGGGTGAGAGCTGCTCAACCAGAAAGGTCAAGCCCTTCTTGTCGGCCTGGGGACGGAATTGGGAGACGCTCTCTTCGATCAGGAGCTGCGGTTCGCACATGGTGTCGTTCCACTCCAGCTTCCCGCTATCCAAAGCCGCCAGGTCGAGCACGTCATTGATGAGACTGGTGAGGCGCTCGCTCTCCTGGATGAGAATGTCAAGATTGCGCGTCACGCGCTCCGCAGCCCGACGCAGGCTTTCCAGCATGGGCAAGTGGGGCACGATGATCTGTTCAAACGTGCGGCGCGTGAGTTTGGCAAAGCCCAGGATGGAGGTAAGGGGCGTGCGCAGCTCGTGAGAGACCGATGAGATGAAATTCGTCTTCATGTGGGCCAGCTCGACATCGTGGGTAATGTCGTGCCACACCATGACGCAGCCCAGTCCCGTGTGCACGGGCAGGGCACGCGCCAGAATTTGATACACGTGACGATCAGGGGCGATGAGTTGTAGCTCGTGCGCGCGCTCCGGAGACGCTAAAGCCTGCTGGATCAACTGATGCAAGCCCGATTTCGGGAAGATGTCTTCCAGCGTGACCCCGGCATCACGCGCGGTGGTGGGGAAAATGGCGCGGAAAATATCGTTGGTGATGACCAGACGCCCCTCCCGATCGGTCACGACCAGACCCTCGGCGATGTTGTCCAGAATGGCGCGCAAAATCTGCTGCTGGCGTTCGATCTCTGCGACGCGCGCCGCGATGCGCTCTTCCAGGGTTTGATTCAGTTCCTGGGTGGTCCGCTGAGCGACGACAATTTGCTGCGCTACCTGATAAATATCCTGCGCTATCTCGAAAAAATCCTGATCCAGGCTGCTGGAGATGAAGTCCGCGCGTCCCTCCCCAACCAGCGTCTGCACCATCTGGCGCACCTCAAGATGGGCCTGGCGAATGGAGTTGAGGATGAGGGCGTTCTGAACAAAGGTCAGGGCCAGCACGCCGCCCCCCCAGGCCAGGCTCACGCCCCATTGTTGCGCCAGGTCCGGGCGCTGACCGAATAAAGCCGTCAAGACCACCACGGCAACGACGTTGGGCACCAACAGGCGCATCATGCGCCAGCGCAAACGCCAGGGCAACCAGGGGGTCGGAAGCGTTCCACGTTCGGCCAGGCGCCGACGCACCTGACCCACCGCCGGATAGAGTGCCAGCTCCGTCACACTGACGGCATACGTGACGTAGAGCAAAATGGCCAGCCCCCCACCCAGAACATACCAGCCCACCGGCTCCGCGCGCACCAGCGCATCCAGGCTGACCAGGAGCACGACCAGGCCACTCAGCACGGCGGCGATGACCGTATAAAGTACCGGCAATTGCTCCAGGTCGCGTAACAGCGTGAGCAAGGCCTCGGCGCTCACCTCATCCTTCAACCTGAGCCCGTGAAAAGCCGCGTTGATGCGCCGACATGACGGAAGGGCCAGGGCGGTGCCCCCCAAACCGCTGCTTACCAGGTGGACCAGGGCGGCACAGGGCACCAGCATGATCATGAGACTTAACAGGTGCAACAGACGCGGGCCCGTTAACGCGGCACCGTTAATGATAAAGATAAAGCCCAACACAGCCGCGAGATGTCCCCCCAGCACAGCTACCAGGGCTACCGCTACCGCGTAGCCCAAACGCTGCGCCCAGGCCGCAAACAGGCGCTCAGGCAAGTTCAGGTCCGCTTGCATGGTCACCTTCTTTTCTCGTCAACACAATGACCTCATGGGCCTGTGTTGCATCAATCAGGCGCACGGCCTGCCATTCACGCTCAGCGGCGCGGAGTTGTTCATTCAACCAGGCAAGGAGGTTTTGCGCTTGCCCGGTCAGGAGCGCGTTGCGTGCGTCATAAGCATCCTGTACTTTGAAGCCCTGGGTGTTCAGGTAGCTCATCAGGGCAACGAGAGGCGCCTCGATGGGCAAGGTACGCTGCGGCTGCGTGCCACGGTAGAGCCGCAACAAGGTGCGCACATGTTGTTGCAAAAGGTCATCCGCTACCGGCATGAGGAGCACGAGATCGGCGCCGCGCCGGCGGCCCTGGTCCAGGCCGGCTTCGTCGTTGACCAGGAGCAGCACCGGCACCGTCAGGGTGACCGGGTCGGTCTTCAAGATTTGCAGCACATCAAACGCCGTCAGGTCGGTCAACTGCGTGGTCAGGATGATAAGGGCGGGCGTGTGTTGACGCGCCAGGGCAATCCCCTCCGTACCGCTTCGGGCAAGGAGGACGGGGATCCCTTCACCCCGCAGGTGATCGCGCAAGGTTTGCAGGGAGGCGCTCAGGCGTCCAACCATCAGGACGGGCAGCGGCGCCGCAACAGCAAGCGGGCCGGTCCCGGCACGCGGACGGCTTTCCGTCACCAGGGCGCTCGTCCGCTCGCTCTGGGCCTGCCAGGGCAGGGCGATGTAAAAGGTGCTGCCATGACCAGGTACCGTATCCACCCCGATTTTGCCCTGGTAGTGGGTGACAATTTCGTGGCAGATGGCCAGCCCCAGCCCCGTCCCCTGAGGCTTGTCGGTAAGGCCGTTCAGGGTCAGTTGCTGGAAACGCTTGAAGAGCCGTTCGCGCAGGTCGGGCGCAATGCCCGGCCCGCGATCCGTGACGCTGAGGTACAGGGCCCCGCCCTCCGGGACATTCCAGTCGTCTAGCGTCATGCCCGGCTCCAGGGTGCGCAGGGTTACGATGATGGTTTCCCCCGCGGGCGAGAATTTGATGGCGTTGGAAAGCAGGTTGGCCAGGACCTGACGGAAGCGGTCCGGATCAATCACCAATGGCTTGAGATCGCCCTCAATGCGTGTGACCACGCGCAGTTGTTTCGCATCCAGCAAGGTCTGGTAATCCTGCAACAGGTGCTGCACGATGTCGGCGCTGTTAATGGGCTGATCGTGCCAGGGCATTTGCCCGGATTCGATGCGGGCAATGTCGAGCACGTCATTGGCGAGCTGATTCAGGCGCTGGGCTTCCTGCTGGATGATGGTCAAATTGTCCAGGGCGCGCGCCAAGGCTTCCTGCGCGCGTGCGTTCTCCGGCGAAAGGGCCGGCGCCAGGTCACGGTGCAACACTTTAGCCGTCACACGCGCAAAGCCCAGGACGGAGGTGAGCGGCGTGCGCATTTCGTGAGAAACGGTGGTGATAAAGTCCGTCTTCAGGCGGTCTAACTCCCGCTCGCGCGTGATGTCGCGCAGCAACAGCACCACCCCCAGAGATGGATCATCCTCCGCAGCGGTGGCGGACACCTTGAAGCAGCGCCGATCAGGGAGGGTAATCTCGGTCACAAAGGTGGCCTTGGGATTGTGTCCGGCTTCGGCAATGAGACGCCGGAGCTCCTGCTCAGCTTCGCTTGTGCCCAGATGCTGCCCCACCATCTGGTGGGCCGAACGGCCCAGGATGGCCTCAGCCGCGGGGTTGGCCAGCACGATTGTGCCATCGGGCGCCGTCACCAGCAGGCCATCCGCCATGGTCTGGAGGGTGACATCGAGCTTGCGTTTTTCCTGGGCCAGGGTATCGGCCAGGCGCGCCAGTTGGCGCGTCTGCTCGCTCACGCTGGCGAAGAGGTGCGCGTTCTCCAGCGCCACGGCGACCTGTTGCCCCAGGGCGGTGAACAGCTCCACATCTTCCGGCGTAAAAGCGTTAATGTGCTGCGTCTCGATGTTCAGCACGCCGATCAGACCTTCGCGGCCAATCAAGGGGACGGCCAGTTCGGAACGCACCATGGGCAGGCCTTCCACATAACGCGGATCCTGGCGCACATCGTTACACACCACCGGCTTCCCGCTACACGCCGTCGCCACCGTGATCCCCGGCCCATCAAGCGGCAGGCGCAGTTGATAAGTGGTATCCGGATAGCCAACCTGATAGCCGATGTAGAGCTCCCTGGTGTCCGGATCCAGCAGGAAGACGCCGACATGCGGATAGGCGAAGGCGCGCGTGACGGCCTCCACAACGGTCTGCATCAAGGCGCGTGGATCCAGGATGGAGGTGATGCTCTGGGAAACCTGCTGCAGGATGGAAAGGCGGGCGGCCTGCGTTTGGACACGCTCATAGAGACGCGCGTTTTGCAGGGCAACCGCCACCTGATTGGCCAGGGCGGTCAACAGGATTTGGTTTTCCTGGTTGAAGGCACAGGGTTTGGTACAGGCCAGGTGGAAAATGCCGATGACCTGTTCTCCGGAGAACAAAGGGATAGCCAGCTCGGTGTAAACGCTAAAGGGTGAGCCCGGGGCCGCAGGGTGCTCCTGACGCAAGGTCTGGCGCTTTTGCAGCGCCTGGAGGACGAGGCTCTGTTCCGACGTCAGGGTTGGGGGAATCGGGGACGCGCCCGGCAGGGTAGGAGCTTGAGCGACAAAGGATAACTCACCCGTGGTCTCATCCATGAGGTAGATCGCCACCACCGGATAGCCGAAGGTTTCGTGCACGTATTCGACAATCTCGCGCAACAGGCGACGCACATCGAGCAGGCCGCTGAGGCGTTCGGCGGCCTTGAGCAGAAGCCCAAGGTCACGCGCGCGGGCCTGCATCTGCTCGTACAGGCGGGCATTGTGCACCGCGGTCGCCAGGTGCGCCGCAAAGAGGGAAGCCTTGCGTACGTCCTCCGGGGTATAGAAATCCGGCTCATGTTTATCCACGGTGAGCAAGCCGATGCCCTGTCCCTGAACACTGAGCGGGATGCCAATCCAGGAGCGGATTGTTTTTACCCCCTCGACTTCCCCGCGGTTATGGCCCCAGGAGGGGTGATTTTGCACATCGGGGATGAAGACCGGCCGCTGCATGCGCACCGTCTCGTGGCTCAGGTTGCTCTCTTCCGGGCTGAAAGAAGCGCCCAGCACCATCTCCGGATGCTCGAAGCCGCGGCAGGCGGCGATCTGGAGTTTGCCATCAGGCATGAGGAGCAGGATGGAGCTGGTGTCATAATTGACCACCTGCTCCAATTGTTCCAGACCGCGATCAAGCACCTCCTGCAGGTCCAGGGTACTGTTCACCATCCGCGCCAGCTCCGCCAACAGGGTAGCGGTGCGCCGTTCCTGTTCCGCCTGGCGGTAGAGCTGCGCGTTGTGCAGGGCCAGCGCGGCCTGATGGGCCACCGCGGTCAACAGGCGCACATCTTCTTCGCTAAAAGCGTTGCGCTTATCGCTTTCAATGTTGAAGACGCCGATGACGCGCTCTCCAATACGCAGGGGAATGGCCAGCTCAGAGCGCGTGGTCTCGTCCGTGCGGACAAAGTGCGGCGATTGATCCACGTCCTGTGCCAGGTACACGCCTCCCGTGGCAGCGGCGTACCCCACGATGCCCTGTCCCAGGGGCACACCCTTACGGCGCACGTCCGGGTTCATATAATTCGGGCCAGCGGCCACGTAGAGCATTTGCTCATTTTCCTCCAGCAGCAGGATGGTGGTGTTGCGAAAGCCGAAGGTCGTTTCGACGATGGTGATGATGTCCTGCAGGATTTGCATGATGTCCAGCGTCGAGTTGAGGCGCTGGGAGATTCCTTGCATGATGAGCAGTTCTTTGCGCTCGCGCAGGATGTGGGCCTGCTGCAGTTTCAGGCGTTCCTGCAAACGATTGAAGACGCGCACCAGGTCCCCCACTTCATCATGAGAGGTGATGGGAAGGGGCTGGAGATTGACTTCCTCGTAACGGATCAGGTCGTTGAGACGCCCGGTCACGAAAACCAGGTCACGGGTCACATCCATGGCAGCCGAACGGTTGACCACAAAGACAAAGCCAAGCGTCAACAGGCTGAAAACGCCCAGGATCACCAGGGCGCGCTGCAGGAGAGGTGTAGCGAACGGGTTCACGCGATACACGAAGCCAGCGACCCAATCCTCACCGCTGCGGTACACGGGGGTTGTGACCGCAGCCCAGTGGGCCGTTTCGATGTAGGTGCTGTCCGTCCTGAGCAGGCTCCAATCCACAACCAGGTCACGATAAGCGAACGGCACAGCCGTCAGCAAGTTCCCCTCATCATCCAAAATAAAACCATACCCCTCGATGCCCTGGACTTCTTCCATGGTTTCAATCCACGCTGCTTTGGTTTGGAGGAAGGGGAAGACGTGCTGATTGAGGGTTTGCAACAGCAATTGGTATTTGTTGAACAGGGTGATGCGTGAGTGCTGGTAGATGAAGGCGTACCCCATGAGCGCCAGGAAAGCCAGGACCATCAGGGTGAGCACGACCATGATGAGCAGTTGGCGAGCGGCCAGGGTGAAACGCGGATCGGTAAGCTGGTCTTGAACCAGGCTGGTGGCAACAAGGACGGAAAGCATGAGTCGGCGCAAGCCAACGTAAAGCAGAAGGGAAAGCACGCCCGCTATGACCGTCGTCAGAATGGAAACCGGCAGGTGTTCAGCCAGGCGGTATTCCGGATCCAGCAGGGCAAAGACGAAATCAGAGCTAAGCGTGACGGTGGCCGTCAAAATGATGGGCCAGATAAAAAAACGCAGGGGCAACGTGAGGGCAAGACGACGGACACGGAGCAGATGCTCAACAGGGGGGGACTCTCCACCCGCAAGTTGTTGTCCCAGGGAGACGATCGGCTGCAGACTCCTATACGCGCTCCAGGCTAATAGACCTATGACAATCGGGCTTAAGATCATCAGGCTGGCCAGGGCCTGCTGAACGGCTTCTCCGCTCAAGTTGAAGCTGGGGATGAGTAACAGCAACAACAGCGCCCCGCCCATCGCCACTGTGACGATAAGGGGGATTGCCTTGTAGCGAATGCGCAGCAGTTCAGCGGCCATGGCTCACGTGAGGCCCATCAGCCCTCCAGATTCAAGATGGCTGCAGCGCGCTCCATGATAAGATCGGGGTCAAAGGGCTTGGTGATGTATTCATCAGCGCCCGCCAGGTTCCCCTGTTCTTTATCCACGGCCTGACCTTTGGCGGTCAGTAGAATGACGTACACCGAAGGATGTTGTGCCTTGATGGCAGCGCATACTTCGTAACCGCTCTTCTTCGGCATCATGACGTCCAGGAAAATCAGGGCCGGGACCTCTTCCAAGGCTAAGGCGAGGGCTTCTTCTCCGTCAGCAGCACTCAGCAATTCCACACCCTGGTCTTCGAGGTCCTCCAGCGTTTGCGTCAATAAGGTGCGGATAAAGGCTTCGTCATCCACGATCATCAATTTGCGGGTCTGTGTCATATATCCTCCTGTCGCCAATGCATCATGTTCAAGGTAAACTTTATCACGCTATGGTAAGTAGTCAAGCCCAGGGCATGCTGGAATTGCGAATTACGGGAAAGCGTTGGTCAACATTTTATGGTTACGCGAAATCAGCCCCAATCCACGGGCATTAGCCGGACAGCCGTTGCGCCCGATACGCGCTGTGTCAGCTTGATGTCTGTGGCCAGAAAGCCCCCACGGCGATGGTTTGCAAAGTTGTCCGGGTGCCCATTCCACCATTCGCAAAATCCTTGTATCCAGGGTTAACCTAATCGTAACCCGCTTGAAACACCCTCAAACCCGGACTTATGGTATCCTTTGAACAGTACAAGGTGAGAAGGTGAGCTCTATGCACTGGAATCTGACAACGCCAGCAGATTTTTCTTTGACGCAAATGCTAAAGCGGTCGTGGCCTTTTGTGCTGCGTCCTTTCGAAAAAACGGGGCATCCGGAGCGGTTGCACCGCGTTGAGCGCTTGAGCACGGGGATGACGGTTGCGCTGACGATTGCACAAGCGCCGGCTGGATTGACGATTGCAGTCAGTGAGCGGCTCAGCGCTCCAGAAGTGGAGGAGATCAGCCAAAAGGTGTGGCGTGCCTTGCGTCTGGGTGAGGATTTTAGCGATTACCTCGCCCTGCAGCGGCGCCTGCAACCGGACCTCAATATCAGCGATGCGCCGCGTTTCCTGCGCAGTACCACCCTTTTTGAGGACTTGATCAAAGCGCTCATCATCAGCCAATCACCGCCCGGCTGGTACGACTATCGAACGGCCTGGCTGGTAGACCGCATCGGGGATGCGCTGCCACGCAATCCCACCCTGCACAGTTTCCCGCAGCCGGAACAACTCCTCTGGGAGCAGCTCCTGCTCAAGGGCATGTTCGGGCCAGAACTGGCACGCAACCTGCTGCAATTAGCCGAGCTATTCCACAGCCGCGGGGCAGAGCTGGAAAGTCTGCCGCAAAGCCCCCTGCCTGAGGAGGCTTTGAACACCATCCTTGAGCACGTGCCAGACCTCGATCAGAGCACGTTGGACCTGATCATGTTAATCACCGGACATTACGCGCATGTCCCCGCCTCGCTGAGTGCCTACCGGCGCGTATTTGGGAAATTGCATACCGACGCCCTGGCCGATACTTCCCTGAAGAATTTGTTGCGCCCCTGGCATCCCTGGGAAAACCTGGCCTATTGGTTAGGGGCCGCCCTACCCGATCCCGTCAAAGGAGCGACCTCACATGTCCGCAACTCCATCGCCTGAGCTGGCCCCCTGGAACGTTGCGCTTCGCGCCTTACGCCAGGCTCTAAAAGGCGCTCACCCAACCAGCGAGCTGCTGGCCCATCTTGATGTCCTTGAAGCAACGCTGCAAGCATCGCAGTCAGAGAAGCTTATGACCGAGCAGGCCGGGCTCCAGGCGCTTTACACTGTGGCGCACAAGGTCAACGCCAGCCTGGATTGGACGGAGACACTGGATGAGGCCATTAAGGCGCTGGTCGCGTTGACCGGCGCGGAGCGCGGGGCGCTGCTCCTGCTGGACGACCAGGGGGAGCCACAGGTACGCCTGATCTATCCCGTTGAAGAAGGCAGCAGAAAACCCTCGTTTAGCGAGAGCATCGTGAGCGAAGCGATTCAACAGGGAAGCCCTATTTTTACTCACGATGCCCAACTTGACCCCCGTTTTTCGACGCAGGAAAGCGTGATTGCGCAGGGGTTGCGTTCTGTCTTATGCGCGCCGCTGATCGCGCTAGGGCGCCCCCTTGGTGCCATTTACCTCGAACATCGCATGAAAAGCGAAGCTTTCCGTTCCCAGGACCTGACCTTTCTAGGCATGGCCGCGGAGCTGATCGCGCTGGCGCTGACCAACGCCCAAAAGTACCAGTACCTGCAACAACGTTTGAACGCCCGCACGCGCAACCTGAAATTTCTGCAGGATATGATGCAAACCTTGCAGAAAGACTACAACTACCCGCGCATCCTGCACCAGAGCCTGCAATGGGCCATGCAGGCTGTTGGGGCGGCTCGCGGCGCCCTGGGAACCCTAGAAGTCAACGGATTGCGCTGGCAGACCCAACAGGGCGGCCTGGTGTCCAACTACGAGCGCGTGCACAGCGTGTTGCGTGACCAGCGTCCAGTTCTGGAGCCGACGCTCATCATCCTGCCCCTGACGCGCACCGCGCGCCCGCTCGGCGTTTTGACGCTGGAAAGCGGCGCCACCCCCTTCAACGCGGACCAGCATACCCTTATCCAGTCGGTAGCAACCGTCATTGCGCTCTTCCTGGAAAATGCCCGGCTCTACGAGGGGCTAAGACAGGCGCAACAAAGCCAGTGGGACCTTGTCCACCACATGTTGACGAGCCTGGAGCCCCCGTTGCGCGCCCTGGAAGCAGGAGAAGCGCAGGCCCCTCAAAACCTGCGCCACATCTGGAATACCCTCCACACCTTCACCTTGCTGGAAGAAGGCCGCTATCCCCTGGCCCTGCTGCCGGTCAAACTGCGGCCCGCTCTGTTTGCGGTGTTGGAAGCCCACCACCCCCTCTGGGTGGCGCGTGACATGCACGTCGAGCTGGACATGCCGGAATCTCTCCCGCCGGTCCTGGCCGACCCGGATGCGCTCACGATGATTTTCACGCAATTGCTGCGCAATGCCATCCTGTATACCCCACCCCATGGCAGGGTGTACATCCAGGTGGACCTGATGCCGGACGCGCCGGGCTTCATCCTGTGCAGCATCGAGGACACGGGCTACGGCATCAATCAGGCCGAGCAGGAGTTCATCTTCACGCCCTTTTTCCGCTCCCAGCGTCCGCAAATCCAAAGCGTCCCCGGCAGCGGGTTGGGATTGGCAATCGTCAAACGCCTGGTGGAAATTCACGGTGGCCAGATCGGCTTTCGCAGCCTGCCCGACGAAGGCAGCACCTTCTACTTCACCCTGCCCAAGACCGACGGCAACGAGGTGCTCTAAACAACAAAGCGCGCCGCGAGAGCATCGCGGCGCGCGTCATCACCAGCACACGCTTAAGCCGACTTCACCCCCGCCAGCTCCAGCGCCGCGTGCAACACGGGCTGAACCAGCGCGGGATCGGTTACCTCGCAGTAGACGCGCAACAGCGGTTCCGTGCCGGAGAAGCGCACCAGAACCCAGCCGTACGCTCCCAAATCATACTTGTAGCCATCCACGGTCACAATCTCGCGCACGGGCAATCCGGCCAGATGGGACGGGCGCTGCGTTTGCAGACGTGCCACCACCTGCGGGCGCAGCTCCGCCGGGAAGCGCGTGTCAATGCGGTCATAGTGATACGTCTGCCCCAGGGTATCGAACAACTCCTGCATCAAAGCCGAGGGCGACTTGCCGCTGCGCAACATGAAGTCCACGAAGTATAGATTGCCCAGGATACCGTCGCGCTCCGGCACATTGCCGCGGAACGCATAGCCGCCGCTCTCCTCCCCGCCGATGAGCGCCCCCGTCTCCAAAAACTTCGGGGCGATGTACTTAAAGCCCACCCCTGTCTCATACACGGGCACGCCGTAGCGCTCCCCCAGGCGATTCAGCATGCAGCTCGAAGAAATTGTCTTAACAATGGGGCCGCGCTCGCCCCGATAAGCCAGCAGGTAATACGTCAGCAAGGAGAAAACGCGCAACTGGTCGAGGAACACCCCGTGCTCATCCCCGATGCCCATGCGATCCGCGTCCCCATCATTGATGAGCAACACATCGGCCCCCACCTCCACCGTGCGCTGCAGCGCCACGTCAATGTTGGGACGGATCGGTTCCGGGCGCTTCATCTCCGGGAAAATGGGGTTACGTCCGGCGTGCACTTCAAGGATTTTGTTCGACCCGCCCCCTAACAGGCGCGGGTACCAGCCGGAAGCGTTACCCCACATCGGCTCCACCAGGATGGTCAGCCCCGCCTGCCGCAGGCGTTCCAGGTCCACCAGCGAGGCGATGTGCTCCACATAGGCCGGTGCGGGATCCCAGCGCCGTACCAGGCCGGCGGCCTCCGCGCGGTCCAGGTCCATAAAGCGCACCTCTCCTTCCGCAGCGGGGATCAGCGCCTCGATCTCCTTCAAACCTGCGGGCGGGATCGCGCCCCCGTGCTCATCGCGCACCTTAAAGCCGTTATCTGTGGGGGGATTGTGGCTGGCGGTAATGTTAATGGCGCCGCCCGCGCCGCGCTCAACCACAGCATAGCTGATGACAGGCGTCGGCGTCGCGCGATCGGTCAGCCAGACCCCTACCCCATTTCCTGCCAGCACTTCAGCCGCCGCGGCGGCAAAATGCTCGGACATAAAGCGCTGATCATAGCCGATGACGCATCCGCGATGCGCCAGGCCCTTTTGGTGAAGGTAAAGCGCAAAAGCCTGCGCCGCGCGGCGCACGTTCGCAAACGTATAGTCTTCGGCGATGCGCGCGCGCCATCCATCGGTACCAAACGTAATGTCACCCTGAGCTCCCCCTGATGCCTGGTTTATAAGCTCATGAACGGCGAATCTCTGCCAGGAAACTTTCCCCGATCTCGGGTTGGGGCAGGCCAAAAATCTCGCTAATCGTGGCACCCACGTCGGCATACGTGCGGCGCGTGCCCAGATTGACGCCGGGCTTCACCGGCGCGCCAAAGACCAGCAACGGCACGTATTCGCGCGAATGATCCGTGCTGGGGGTGGTCGGATCCACGCCGTGATCGGCGGCAATGATCACAATGTCGGTCGGGTGCATGGCCGCGCGAATCTCCGGGATGCGGTCATCAAAGGCGCGCAGCGCCCCCGCATACCCCTGCGGATCGTTGCGATGGCCGTAAATCATGTCATACTCAATCAAATTGGCGAAAATCATGCCCTTAAAGCGCTCCGGCATGAACTCCAACAGCGCGTTGAGACTGTCGCGGTTGTTGGTGGTGTGCTTGTTCAAGGTGATACCGGTGTTGCCGAACAAGTCGTCAATTTTGCCGACAGCGGCCATATCGTAGCCAGCCTCGACCAGGCGCATCATCACGGTTGGACGTGGCGGAAGGAGAGGGAAGTCATGCCGATGTTCAGTACGCCAGAAATTCCCCGGTTCCCCGCGGAAGGGGCGGGCAATGACGCGCCCCACCGCGTGCTCTCCCGTGAGCATCTCGCGCGCGATGCGACAAACCCGGTACAGCTCCTCCAGTGGCACAATCTCCTCATGCGCGGCGATCTGGAACACGCTATCCGCGGACGTATACACGATGAGCTTGCCGGTGGCCATGTGCTCCTCGCCCAGCTCCTTGATGATTTCCGTTCCAGAAGCGGGCTTGTTACCAATCACGCCATAGCCAGTGCGGCGCGTGAACTCATCCAGCAGCTCCTGCGGAAAGCCGTTGGGGTACGTCGGCATGGGGCGCTGCGACCAGATGCCCATCAGCTCCCAGTGGCCGGTTACGGAGTCCTTGCCCGCGGAAATTTCGGCCATCTTCCCAAACGCCCCTTCAGCGGGCTGAGCTGGCGGCACGCCCAAAATCTCGATGATATTGCCCAACCCTAACTTTTGCAGGTTAGGCAAATCAAGGCCACCCAGCACGCGCGCCGTATTCCCTACGGAGTTGCTGCCCACGTCCCCGTAATCCGCCGCATCTGGCAGCTCTCCAACCCCCACGCCATCCAGTACAATCACAATCACGCGCTCAATGTCCATCCTGTCAGGCTCCTTTCCCAACACAAGCTTTCCTAAAGAGAGGGGGACAGAGGCCCCCGCTCCAGAGATCCATGCAGGGTACCAGCATGGCGTTTCCCCCGAAACTGGGACGAACAGCGGCTTAGCTATGCTGCTTTTTCTGCAACAAAGCCAGGTCGGCCTCAACCATCATGGCGATCAGCTCGTGGAAGCGCACCCGCGGCTCCCAGCCCAGTTGCTTGCGCGCCTTGCTCGGATCCGCCACCAGCAGATCCACCTCCGCCGGACGCATGAAGGCTGGATCCTGCACCACGTAGTCCCGCCAGTCCAGCCCCACGTAACCGAAAGCCACCTCACACAACTCCCGCACGGAGTGCGTCTCCCCCGTGCCAACGACGTAATCCTCGGCGTGATCCTGCTGCAGCATCAGCCACATCGCCTCCACGTAGTCGCCGGCGAAGCCCCAGTCGCGCCGTGCCTCCAGGTTGCCCAGGCGCAGCTCGTGCGCCAGGCCCAGCTTGATGCGCGCCACATGATGCGTCACCTTGCGCGTCACAAACTCCAGGCCGCGTCGCGGGGATTCGTGATTAAACAAAATGCCCGAAACGGCATACAGGTTGTAAGACTCGCGGTAATTGACCGTAATCCAATGGCCGTATACCTTGGCCACCCCGTAAGGCGAACGCGGATAGAAAGGGGTGCGCTCATTTTGCGGCGTCGCCTGCACCTTACCGAACATCTCACTGCTGCTGGCCTGATAGAAACGGATGGCGGGATTGGTCTTGCGGATCGCCTCCAACATGCGCGTCACGCCCAGGGCCGTCGCTTCCGCCGTGAGCACGGGCTGGTTCCACGAGGTGGGGACAAAGGATTGCGCCGCCAGGTTATACACCTCATCCGGCTGGTAATCGCGCAAGATATCAATGAGAGAACTCTGATCCAGCAAGTCCCCCTGGACCAGGGTTATCTGGTCCTGAATATGCTCGATGCGGGCAAAATTCAAGGTGCTGGTACGGCGCACCATGCCGATCACGTCGTAGCCTTTGGACAACAAAAATTCGGCCAGGTAAGAACCATCCTGGCCTGTAATACCCGTGATTAAGGCCCGTTTTTTCATGAATACCCTCCTAAATAAACTTGAATGATGTCCGTCCAACCCTGACCCTTCGTCCCGACGAGCAGGCTACTCTCCGCTGCGCATAGCCTTACGCTGTAAAGCCACCTTCTGACGCCACTCGGCAAGGACATCGGCCACAGTCTGCTCAAAGGGAATCTCCGGGCGCCACCCCGTGACACCGCGGAACTTCATCGCGTTACCGTAAAGCACCGGTGTATCAATCGGACGGAAACGCGCAGGATCCGGCTCCACACGGATGGGCACGGTTGCCATGGAAAGCAGCATCTCCAGCATACTGCGAATCGTACGCGGCACGCCCGAAGCCAGATTGTAAGCCTCCCCTGGATGCGCATAGCGGACGGCCAGCTCGTAAGCGCGCGCCACATCGCGTACATCGGTGAAGTCACGTGCCGCGTCCAGATTGCCCACGCGCAACACCGGCTCCTGCAACCCCGCCTCGATGCGCGCGATCTGCGCCGCGAAAGCGGGCAGCACGAAACGCTCCGACTGCCCCGGCCCTACGTGGTTGAAGGGACGCAGACGAATTACCGGCAACTTGTGGCTAATAAAGTACTGGTACCCCATTAAATCCTGGGCCGCCTTGCTCACGCTGTAAGGATTTTCCGGCAGAAGCTGCAGCGTCTCATCGAGTGGCCCCTGATCCGCCTGGAGACGGCCATACACCTCGCCGGAGCTGACCACAATGATGCGCGGACGCAGGCCCAGGCGCGCGCAGCCCTCCAGCAGGTTGAGCTGACCGCGAATGTTCGTCTCCAATGTGGCCCAGGGATCGGCAAAGGAAGAGGGAACATGAGATTGTCCGGCCAGGTGGATGATGGCATCCGGTGCAAAGGCGCGCAATTTCTCCATCACGCGCGCCTCATCGCGCAAATCTACCAGATGATCTTCCTCACGCTCGGGGTTAAGATCACCCAGCCGGTTCGGATACGTGAAATGACACAACACCCAATCCGTGCGCGCCAGTAAATGCCTGCGCAGATGCTGACCGACAAACCCGCCAGAGCCTGTGATGAGAACGCGCATTCAACTTCCCCCTTTCATGCGCTTTCATTATACGAGAATGCGTCAAAGAGGCAAAAAACGTAACCCTGCGTCCAGAAAGCACGCCTGACAGGCCTCACGCCGATTGCAACACCCCTGGCGCACGCAACCTCCGCCTCACACACGCGCCCGGACTCACGGTTTCATCAGGCGACATGCCGCCCATCAGCGCCAATCCACCGCTGTGACGTTCAACCCCTCCGTGAGAGGGATGGCAACTCCCTGGGTCACATCCCACAGCACCAATTGACCCTGGTAGATCACCAGCACCCCCTTCCCATCCGGGCTCCAGCGCCAGATCGGCAGGGTCAGGCCCGCCTCACTTTCGGGCGGATAGGGGCAGGTGGCTTCCGAGCCGTCTATATCGGCCAGGCACAGACTGTAGGCACTCACATGGCTTTGGTTGGGGAAACGGGCCCGCCCGAAGGCCAGGCGCTCGCCGTCGGGCGAGCGCTGCGGCGCGGCCCACATGCCGGTGTTCAGCGCCACCGTTGCGGTATACGCCCCCGTCGCCTCCACAGCTACCACATCAAACCAGGGACTCTCTTCCGGATCACCACCGGCCTGCGGCACATGCAGCACACTCAGCAACAGATTGCCATCCGGCGACCAATCCAGGCCGGGATTCCAGGCCCAGGCGCTGTAGGTGCGATACGGCGGGAAGCGCAACAACGTCACCCGCTGCCCGTTGGAGACGGTGACGTATCCCACCTCGTCAGGGCGGGAGTAGGCCAAACGGTCACCCTGCGGCGACCAGAGATAGCGCGTCCCCCACCAGCCCCAGCCACCGCCGGCCTCGGCTTTATACAGGCGCCGCGATGAGCGCAAGGTCCTCTGCGTGCTGATCTCCCCCATCCACAGATCGTTTTGACCGCGCCAGCCCGGCGCCGCTTCGACAACTTCGGCGGTGGTCCAGGCGATGCGCTGACCGCGCGCGTCCCAGTCCGCCCACAACACATTGTGAATGTTGAGCGGCAGGGCTTTGGCATCCACGCGCGTGGTATCCACCAGCCAGAGCTCATTCATGCGCTGCGGGTCGTCCGTCACCGCCCGGGTGAAGAGCAACCAGCCCCCATCCGGTGCCAGGCGAAAAACTCGCCCATCCAGGTCGCCCAGATAGGTCACCTGACGCCGATTGCCACTGCTTCCCCGCATCACCCAGGCATCCTGGCGCTGCAAAAAGGCCAGGGTGCGCGTGATCGGGACACTGGCCAGCGTGGTGCGTGTCCCCAGGACCTGAATCTCATCCACAGGCGGGGTGACCAGTGTCTCCCGCACCAACACGCGCTCCGTCAGGGCTCCATCCGTGTAGGTCAGGCGGTAGACCTGCTCGCGCAGGCCGTTTTGCCCCACCTGTAACAGGCGCATCTCCCCCTGCGGCAGGCTGGCATCCCGTACGACGCGCCGCTCAAAGGGGACGGTTTCGGTGAGCACCTCGGTTTGCTGCACGATGCGCGTCACGGTGACCGTCATGCCATCCTGCAAGCGTGTGGTTTCGGGCGGGCGCACCACGTCCAGATCGCCCAGGGTGATGTTCTGCTCGCGCAGCAAGTCCTGCACCGTGAGGGCCATGGTCTCGACCGTGCGCGTTGTGCCGTCAGCCTGGAGCAGCACGCGCACCAGGGTCGGCGTCTCCGGCGCGACGCAGGCAACGAGCACCACCAGCAAACCCAACCAGAAGGCTTTACGCAGCCACGAGTTTACGTACATAAGCCTCCGCCTCTTCACGGGTGGTGATGTCGCCGGCAGCTTGCGCCTCACGCAGGGCAGCCAGCAGCTCCCCCATGCGCGGGCCGGCGGGGATGCCAAGCGCCATGAGATCGTGGCCATTCAACAACGGGACGGGCGCGACGATCTGCTTACGCCGCTCGAAATAAGCATCGCACAGCGCGCGCGTGACCTCAAGGCGCGCCTTCCAATCGTTACGGCTCAACTGAGGGCCATACACCGCCAGCGAATCCACCAGGGAGAGCAGCAGCACGCCGATGCCCGCTTCACCGGTGCTTTGGAAGAAGCGGTACACGGCACGCGAGGAAGGCGGCGCGTTGCGGTCCATTTCGATCAAACGCATATGATACGCCACCAGCGCCGCCGCGAAGTCCACCGCATCCGACGGAAAACGCAAGGCCTCCAGGCGCAGGCGGGTCAATTCGGCGCCCTGTTCGGCGTGACCGTAAAAGTGCGCGCGTCCGGCAGCGTCCAGGGTGCGCGTGGCGGCTTTTCCCACATCGTGGAAAAGGGTTCCCCAGACCAGCATGTCCGCACGGGTCAGATCACCGCCCATGGGCGCGCGCAGGTAGTCGAGCAGCGGCGCCTGATAGGGGGCCAGCGTGCGCCATAAAGCCTCCCAGGCGCTTTCCGGCACGTCCGGCGACATGATGTGCGCCTGCCCTTCCAGCCAGGCGGAAAGCGTTTCCCAAAAGGTGATGGCCATCAGGGTGTGGCGCCAGGCGGACGCCTGATAGTGCGGCGCGGTTTGCTGGACCCGTTCCAGGGCCGTCACTTCAGGGAGAAGGTACTCGGTCAGGCCGTAGGCGCTCAGCAGCTCCAGACCGCGCGTGAAAGGACGGGCGCGCAGGATGCGGAGGAGCTCGTCCCGCACACGTTCCGCCGCGGGCAGGGCAATCTGGGACGCGAGCGCGCGCATCTGCGCCGCGGTTCCCTCATCAACCTGAAATTGAAGCTCTACGGCCAGCCTGACCGCGCGCAGCATGCGCAAGGGATCATCTACAAAGCTGCGCTCGCTGACGCGCCGCACGCGCCGCGCGTGCAGGTCCTCACTGCCGCCGTGCAGGTCAAACAGGGTGCCGTCCAGCGCCATGGCCATCGCGTTGATGGTGAAATCACGCAGGGAGAGATCGTCCTGCAGCGTCTGGCCGCGCAGGGTGTTGAAGTCCAGGGTGATGGGGCTATCGCCGTTCAGGCGCACCACGACGCGACCGGTGCCGCGCTCCTCATCCAGGGGGATGTAAGCGCCGCCAAGCTGATGGGCCAGGTCACGCGCCAGCACGCAGCCATCCTCCAGGGTCACGAAATCCCAATCGTGATGGGGACGGTTGAGGAGCAGGTCGCGCACCACGCCCCCCACCAGCCACACCCGATCGCGCGGGAGCAGGGGGAACACGCGCTGAACGAGCCACAGCGGCAAGGGCACGTGCGGCGCGTGTGATGCCACCCAGAACACGGTGAAGCGCTCTTTGGGACGCAAGGCGCGCGCCATCTGGAGCGCCATCTCCGGTGCGTCTCCCACACCCACAACGTCGCCACGTTCGTTACGGGCTATCCATCGTCCCGCATACATCGCAAGTGTCATCACGCCCCTCCTCTGGGCCAGCGGTTTGATGATAAAAATTGTGCGGCGCGTCACCCCGCGCCGCACAAGCAAAGCACGTATGGGTTGGTTTAGACGCGGGTGCTGTACTCGCCGGTGCGCGTATCCACGCGGATGGTGTCGCCCACATTGACGAACAGGGGGACCTGGACGCGCAGGCCCGTCTCGCAGGTGACCCATTTGTTGGCACCGGTAGCCGTATCGCCCGCCACAGCCACCTCGGATTCGACCACTTTCAGTTCGACGGCGGCGGGAAGTTCGACGTCCAGCGGTTCGTTATCCAGGCGGATGACGTAGACTTCCAGGCCTTCCTTCAGGTAGCCCCCGCGGTCACCGACCAGTTCGGCATTGACCGCGATCTGTTCGTAGGTTTCAGAATCCATAAAGTAGTAGGCCTCCCCATCCCCGTACAGGAAGGTGGCCTGGCGGCGCTCGACGGGAGCTTCCTCAAAGCGCTCGCCCGAAAGGAAGTTGCGCGGGACGATCGCCCCTGTGCGCATGTTGCGAATCTTGGTGCGGATGATGGCATTGCCGCGCCCCGGTTTGTAGTGCTGGTATTCCAGCACCTGATAGACTTCCCCATCCAGGATAAAGGTTGTGCCCTTGCGCAGGTCTGTCGCTTCTAACATTCATGCCTCCTTGCTTCAAATTCCGCTTACATTATATGCCGGGACGGGGTTTCGTCAAGGTAAGTTTTCACGCCCAAAGTTCATGACTCCCCGACACAAAGTTTTTCACTACGAATGATGCAGCGTATCTCTCTTGTGGTATACTGGAATCATCCTTATCCACCCAATTGAACGGCTGAAAGGAGCAGCGAAGCCATGGATAGCAACTGGATTCCATTTTTGTTTATGGGATTTGGCATCTTGACAATTGTGATGATTGCTGTTCTGGTGCACTACCTGCAAAAACGCCATCGCGAGGCCATGCGCGAGCTGGCCTGGCGCCAGGGATACGACTTCAGTGAACGGGATGACGCGCTGCGCGACCAGCTTATTGCCATGGGATTCCCGCTTTTTCAGCCAGGACACAGCAAGCGCCTGATTAACGTCATGCGCACTCGTCTTGAGCGCAGTGAGGTCTATATCTTCGAGTACTACTACACGACCGGCGGGGGGAAGAACTCCCATACGCATGGGCAAACGGTGCTTTTGTTTGAGAAATCCGAAGTCAACCTGCCCGTGTTTCGGCTCCGCCCTGAAGGCCTGACGGAACGCCTTGCGCAAGCTTTTGGCAAACACGATATCAACTTCCCCGATAACCCGCTCTTTTCCAAAAAATACTATCTCCAGGGCGACAATGAGGACGCTGTGCGAGTCCTCTTTAGCGGTAGCCTTCAGGATCTGCTCACGGCCAAAACCGGCCTGTGCCTGGAAGGGCGCGGCAATGTCCTGCTCTATTACCGGCATGGAAAAGTCCTCAAACCGGAACAGATACCAGGCTTTGTGGATGAGGGGCTGGAGGTGTGGCGCTTGTGCCAACGCTAAACAGCGCCGGACTAAACGCAAGGCCGCAGACATGCTGCGGCCTTGCGCCTCTTAAAAACCAGACGTAGAGACGTTGCTTTGCAACGTCTAAAGGCAAGGCGGTTTCTACGCTATGCAACCCTCATTTCGCGTAAAAATGACTTTCGCGAATTTTTGTAACTGCCTACTCATAGCGATTGAAATCGCCTCTGATGGGCTTATAGCCTGGCGTCCCCCTACGGAGACGCCACTGCAGCGACCGCGTAGGTCGCGGATACCCGAAGCGCAGCGAAGGGTACGGTCGCCCGGCGCGTAGCGCCCTACAGGGGCGGTTTTAACCGCTAGCTGATGAGTCAAGGTAGGTAGTTACGAATTTTTTCATAACGTCAAGAGCGCAAAAAACACTTCGTGAACAGGGTTAAAAGTCCGGTTTGCCTGACGCATTTTGTGTAGCCATGCGATTTATCGCATAGCGATTTATCGCATGGCGATTTATCGCGGCGGGCATTGTAGGGGCGACCGCAAGGGTCGCCCCTATAGGGCAAATTTTACGCGAAATGGCGGATGCAAGGCTCCAGGTTATTGTTTCTGCTGAGCCAGAGCGTAAACGCGCTCGAATTCGGCTTTGTAGAGCGCCGCTATTTCGGGACTGTGCACAATCACCAGGTTTTCATCATTGTTTTTCGCCGCGCTGCCACTGAAGTTGAAGGATCCGGTAATCACGATCGCCTCGTCAATGATGATGACTTTGTGGTGCATCACGTAAGGGTTGCCATCGGGCAGGATGTCAATGCCGGCCTGCTTCAACACAGCAAACTCCGACCCTGATCCTTCCGCATTGCGCTGCTCCATCACCCCGCGCACGGTAACCCCCTTGCGGGAACGTTCGAGCATGGCCTGGGCAATGTCATCATCCGTAAAAGCAAAGGCCATAAAGTAGATGCTTTGCCTCGCCCCACGCACCAGCTCGGCAATACGAGGCGTAATGGACTTGTCCTCAGAAGCAAAGTAATTTTCGACCCTCACCCCGTCCACGGTCACTTCAGGATACCTGACATTTTGGGGCGAGGTAGGACCGAACTCGCCATCCACGAACATCTCCTCGAACTCTGCCGTGTAATTAGCAGCCAGTTGCGGCGAATCGAACACCATGGCGTTGTTATTGTTGCGGAAGGTGCAGTTGTTGGTGTAGTTCCAGGACCCCATCCAGACCTGCTTACCGTCAATGACGGTAAACTTGTTGTGCATGAAGGCGTTGCGCTGATCAAAAACGACCGGCACCCCGGCCTTCTGCAGCTCGACCGGCCCGTAATCTTCCGCGTAGTCTGTATCCGTCACCAGGCGCACCCGCACCCCGCGCTGATGGGCGCGGATGAGCGCCTGGGTCACGGACTCCAGGTCCAGCTCAAAAGCGGCCATATCCACCGTTTTCTGCGCGCCGTCTATGGCCTCCACCAGGAAGCGGTCAATGGCTGGCGGGTGATTGGCCTTATCGTCAGGGTGACGTGGCTCGGTAAAGTAAACGCGAATCCCCCCGAAGCTTCCCGCTCCCGGCACGGGATTATCGGGCGCTTGCGTCCCGTCACCCAGGAAGCGCTGCGCCAGGAAGCCTAGCACCAGCACGACCAAAACGATAATGACATCGCGTACAGAATAGCGATAGGTTTTCTTGCTCATAGCTCACTCCTCGTAATCTGGACTCACCAGTAAACCCGGCAACACGGCCTGGGGATCCGCGGCCTGGGCCGCTTCGCGCGCCACGCGGCGCAAATGACGGTGCAACACCGTCCAACGCCGTTCCGCCCAGGCTTCAGGATCGGGCTGATCCGCGATCGCCTCATTCCAACGGGCGATTTCCTGCTCAGCCCAACGCAAAAGCTGTATCGCTGCCGTATCGGTCAGCTCGGCGGTCAGGCCCTCGTCCTCGCCCAGGCGCTCCTGCAAGCCGCGCAGGATGGGATGCATACCGACCGCTTCTTCACCCTTCTTCTTTCGCCGCCAAAAGCCCGTCAGTTTACGCCACTGCTCCCGAAGTGCCATGGTTGTTCACCTCCAAAACCCGCAAAGCCGCCATTTGCGGCGGTGTGATACGCACAAAAGGCCGCACCCGACGAATCGTCGCCAGGGCCTCATCCAACGTCATCCCCTGTTCCAACATCAAATAGGCTGCCGCCATCGTGGGGGCGCGCCCCACCCCGCTCGCACAATGCACGTACACTTTCCGGCCCTGCTGGCGCTGTTGGGTGATGAAGGCCGCGCCGCAGCGCAGGGCCTCATCGTCAGGCGGGGCGTCATCCGTCACCGGCAGGTGAAGGTAAGCGTCTAACGCCACGCCGCGTTGCGCGTCATCCGCCTCACGCCGCAAATTGACCACCGCCGTCACGCCCAGGGCGCGCATCCGGCCCAATCCACGCCGGAAATGTTGCCCGCCCACAAAAAGCCCTGGCTGCACTTCTGCAATCTCCGGCGGCGAAAAGCCATAGAGCTGGCGCGCGATCTTGTCCCACAACCACAGGGACGTCGTCCGCAAGCCCTGGGTACGCAGGCGCGTCACGATGATGTAACCCAACTTAACCGCGGGAACCCGGTTGAGCCGGGTTTGTACCGCAAACATCCTTTCGTCCACAATGTCCTCCCTGTATCCTGCGCTGGTAATTAAACCGCCCAGGCTCAAATCTTATTCATCGTACAACACCTGCGCCGCCTCCTGCGCGGAATGCTGCGCCGCTTCGACCATGCCGTACAACGAATCGTAATCGCGTGTGCGGATCACCACCGGCATGGGCACGGCGTGACCCAAAATGAGCGCTTGCTGCTTCGTCTCCAAACTGGCGAGCACCTCCCGCAGCGCGGCAGCTCCCGCCACACCGGTAAACACGGCGCGGATGTCATTTTCCTCATCCAGCAGCGCGGTGATGCGCGTCCCGATCTGGCTCATCACCTCCGGGTCAATTCCACTGGGACGCTGATCCACGATGAGCAGCGTCACGTTGTACTTGCGCATCTCACGGGCAATCTTGCCGAAAATGGTGTAGCGAGCAATGTTAGGATCGAGGAACTTATGCGCCTCTTCGATCGTGATCACGAGCGGACGGGGCTCCTGAGCCTGATCCCCCAATGCGCGCTCTTTGCGCTCCACGTAGCGCTTGTGGATGCGGCGCGTCAGATAGTTCGCCACCAGGATATAGGCCTCCAACTGGTCCCCGTAGCGTCCAAACTCCAACACCACGTTTTTGCCACTATCGAGATACTGCAAGATGCGCTCCACCGGGTCCTCAGCGCTGGCGCGTTCCACCAGGAAATCCCAACGCCGCAACAGGGAGAGCTTGCGCTGCATCGCGCCCAGGGTCCCTTCATGAATCTTGTTTTCTTCGACCATGGCTTGCAGCGTCTCGTTCGGGTTATCCTCGTCCAGCAAATCGAGCAGCCATGTTCTGCCCAACTTACGGCGCAACATGTAGAGCGCGTTCGTCTGGACATCGGTAAAGCCCAACAGCGGCGCGAGCATCTCCACATCTTCCGGCTCAATCTGCTCAAAGCTGATGCGCACCTGGAAATCCACTTTGCTGCGACGACGATTTGAGGATTCCGGGTCCAGTGTGAACACGCTGACCCGCCCATCGTGAAAGAGCTGGCGCAGACCTTTCACCTCCTGACGGGTGGTTTCCTCCTGGCTCTTCCAGCCGTATTCGTTGTGCATGTCGAACACCAGGTTCACCGCGACCTGCTGCTGGATGATGCCCGCCAGCACCATGCGCGTGAGGAAGGTCTTCCCCGTGCCGCTCTTGCCGAAGATACCACTGGAGCGCTCGACCAGACGCCGCAGGTCCAGGGTGATGCGCGTCTCCGGCATCTCCAGGGGCGTGCCGATGAAGAAATGGCCCGGCTCCCTTTCATCGCCAAAAATGCTGGCGACTTCTTCGGGAGTAGCATCAAACACCTGGGTGAAGTGGGCCGGCACCGTGCGCGCGGGACGGGGCTTGCCATCGTCCAGCACCAGCAAGGGCGTGACGTGCAGCCGCGCGTAAGTCAAAGTCCCATTGTAAGCGCGCGCCGCGAAACTATCCGGTGCCGCGGGCGGCATGTGCAGCACGTCGGGATTGCGCGCCTCCAGCACGATGTCGGTAATCATGCCGAAAAAGCGCACCTGCGTTTGGCCGCGGACCACCACGTAACGCCCCACCGCCAGGCCCTCGACCAGGCGATCCGGGGCCAAGCGCACCTCCAACCCTTTACTGAGGCTCCCGGCCACCACCACCCCCAGCGGCGTGGTCTCGTAATGCGTGCGCGGAAACCAGGCATCCAGCTCAGATTCGGGCATGCGTCCTCCCTCTGTCCCTTAACAATTTACGCCATCCCCTTCAGGTCGCCCACTTGAGCGGGCGCCACCGTCCACGAGTCGAATAACGCGACTAAAACAAGCGCGCCAGCCACTCCAACACAAAGGCCAGCAACATCAGGACGCTAATCCCTACCCCTGCGGCCAGCAACAGGGTTTGAGCACGTCCCCATGCGGTAAATGTTTCAAAGCGCAGGTCAGCCCCAAGGCGTCGCCACTCTATCTCCTTAAGGTGGTGAAACAGCTCCTGCAAGTTTGGACTTTCGGTGTCGCCAGCTCCCCAATCCTCCATAGCGACAAGCGTCCTGGGCAGGACTTCCAGAGCGGCTGCAATCAGATGCGCTTTCTCACGGGTATCCGTCCACGCGATCACATTCACCCCACGGGGGCCTGGCTCGTACACCTCCCATGTCCCCTCCACGTCGCGCACTGCATACCGCATTGACCTGCGCATGCCGCACCTCAATCCCATGACTCAGAGCCGGGCAGGGTGAAAATCACCGTTGTGCCACGCCCGACTTCACTTTCCAGGTGGATGTGGCCCTGCAGGGCCAGAATCGCCGCGCGACAAAAGGTCAGGCCCAGGCCGCTGCCCGTCGCCTGACCGGCGCGCCGCGCTTCCACCTGATAGAAACGATCGAAAACGCGCGTCAGCAAATGAAGCGGAATCCCCGCCCCGTGATCCTGCACTTCAAACCGCACCCTTGTCCCCTCCGGTCGCACACGAACAACCACGACGGACTCCGGGCGGCTGTACTTGATGGCATTGCCCACCAGATTGATGAGCACGCGGTTCAGCAGAAGCGCATCAGCCTTCACCTGTTGCACGCGCGCATCCTGGTCCACCTGCAGGGTCACGCGCGCCTGATCGGCCCACAACGTCATCTGCTCCACCACGCCGTTTAACACCTCGTCAATCGCGAGCGGCTGCAGGTTCACCTGGAACTGCCCGTTTTCGAGCTTTGCCAGATCGAGCATGGAATTGACCAGATGTTGCAGGCGTTGGGCGGAGGTTTGACACATTTCGACCAGATGCCGCAACGCCGGGTCATCCTGAAGCCTGGGCTGGGTGAGTAAAATATCAAGGCCGATAAGAATGTTGCCCAACGGCGTGCGCAAATCGTGCGCCACGAATTGGACCATCTCCTCGCGGGCCTCCTCGATCATGTGGAGTTGTGCCAACCCATACACGATCGCCCCTTCGACGCCCAGCGCGAGCAAGGCGTTACCATACATCAAGAGCACGGGAGCCCCACCCTGGTTGAGTGCCACGCTTAGACTCAGCACATTGGCCAAGAGGGCCATCGCCAGGCCGCCCCATAAGCCACGCTCCACCGCCGCCAGGGCTACCGGCAGCACGTAGATCATGGCCGTATTCACCTCCGGCCCGCTCAACACATCCGCTATAAACGCAACCGCCAGCATGCCCAGACCTGTTAACAGATCGCGCAAAAAAGGCTGTGCCCGCTGACCGTGCGCCTGTCCCTCATTCCTGGCTTTCATGCTAAACCATTATACTCGAGAATGCCGACAACGCACTTGCCATGCATGAACGTCCTACTCCCCTGTCCGATGAGCTATCGTAGGGGCGCGGCGACGCCGCGCCCGATACGCCGCGCTGCAGTGCCCATCTGCTTGCAGAGCATCGTAAGAGCTTCGGGTATCCACTCGCCTGACGTCCCCCCTGACAAGGGGGGACTACAAGGGGGTCAGAGACGCCCGGCTATAAGCCCATCAGAGGCGATTTCAATCGCTATGAGCAGGTAGTTACCATTTTTCGCATTTAGTGCTAAACTACAGATAGGATTTTAATGAGCGAAAAGCTATTCCTGGCTTAAGGAGTTTCCATGCGGCATCGTCATCAATCGCTCTTTTTTCCACTGCTGCTCATCACAGTGGGATGTATCGCCCTGCTCATCAACCTGGGCCTGCTTCCGCCGGTCAACTTAAACAGCATCGTCTACATCTGGCCCCTTTGGCTGATTTTTCTCGGCCTCGACATCATGCTGGGCTATCGCTCGCGCTGGCTCAATGCCCTCATCTGGACCGCGGCCATGGTCGTCACGCTTGGCATGCTGATGTTCGGACCCACGCTCGGCTTGCTCCCCCAGGCCGAAGTGAAACGCGAGGTCCTGCAGGAACCTCTAGGTACCACGCGCAGCGCTACCATCAAGATCGAGCTGCCAGGTAATCCCGTCACCGTCATGGCTCTGGAACGGGAGGATTTGCTCTTTGAGGCTTCCATCAGCTACCTGGGCGATTACGAGTATGACACGTATCCAACCGGCACTAACGAAAAGGTCATCGAATTGGGCGGTTCCGGGCTGTGGGCTCTCTTCTACGTCCCTTCCGCTCATCCTGACGAGGACCGCTGGCGCATCGGCCTGACGCCGCTTATTCCCCTCAAGCTCGATATGGAATGCGGTTCCGGCAGCACCGATCTCGACCTGCGCCGCCTCCTCTTGCGCACGCTCGATGTGGAAGCGAGCAGCGGCGCGGTGCATTTGACCTTGCCCGAAAGCGGCCCCCTGCTCAAGGGCACGCTGTATCTATCCAGTGGCCCCTTTCAATTAACCCTACCGGAGGGGGCTAATGCAGAGCTACGCATTGAGGGCGGCTCAGGCCCCATCCGCATTGAACGCGAGAATGGCGTTGCCCTGCGCCTCATCATGGAGAGTACGGGAAGCGGCGCCCTCGTCTTGCCGACAGACCTGCAAAAAGCGGGTGATAATCCCGACATCTGGGAGACGCCCACCTACGCCAGCGCCAGCCGGCGGGTCACGCTTATCATCGTGCAGGATTCCGGAGCGCTGGAGGTTGCGCCGGTGAAATAGTGGGGGGGTCACGCTTACTCCGGGTGCAGCCTGTAGCGGAACAGGCACACCCACAACCGGTGGCCACTCACCCGTTATTTGCATATTTCAAAAAATGGTCTACTATTGCAGCGGGATTTTAGCCTGAAGTGAGCGAGCGATGAGCCTGAGGATGGCACCAGATCTAAACCAGGACATTCCCGACCCCACCGGGGGCCGGGGTTCTGTGCTGCAATCCACCCGCCGCGACCAGCTCAACTTGCTCACCATCGGTGTTATCATTGGTTTGTTTTTCGGCTTCGGTTGGGCCTTCTTCTCGGCTAACAACTCCGCGGAAATCGCCCGCAATCTGGGCATTTATTTCCCGGTAGCTCTGCTGTTGGGGGGCAGTGTCTGGGGCACTCGTCACTTCCTGAACGAGGATCAGGAAGAATACGCCGCCTGGGCCTTCGTTGCCGGCACGAGCGTGGCACTGGCCGTCCTGATCTATCACGGCGGCACCATTGGCGATATTGCCGTGTTTGGCCTGCCACTGCTGATCATTATCACTGGCGTGATGTTGCCCCGCTGGACGCCATGGGTGCTGCTGGGGGTCTTCGCCCTGCTCACCCTGATCTTTTCCTCGATGGAAGCCGGCAGGCTCTACCTGCCGACTTTGCGTTTCTGGGGGATGCTGGTAGCCGCAATGGCAGCGAGTGTGATCCACGGGATCGCCGGGCAGCTCTTCACTTTTGCCGCCTGGTACGCTTCCAGCTATGAGAAATATCATCAGTGGGCCCTGGAGCTGCATGAAAGTCGGGAAGCGCTCAGGAAGCTGCTGGAAATCCGCGACCGCCTGAACGCGGAACTCCAGGCCGCAAACGAACAAATCTCACGGCGCGCCATGCAACTGGCGCTGAGCAATGAGGTAGGCCAGCAGATCACCTCACTGCTCGACCCGCAGGAGCTGCTGCCCATGCTGGTGCGCCTCATCCGCGAGCGTTTCGGCTACTACTTCGTGGGCATCTGGTTCATCAACCCGGAGCAAAACAACGTCGAGCTGCGCGCTTACGCCGGGCCGGAAAGTGTAGAGCGACTCTCTTCAAACATTACCATCTCACTAGAGCGCAACAGCCTGGTGACCGGCACCTGCAAAACCGGGCGCGTGCGCGTGGAGGATGACGTCTCCCTGGCCAGCGATTACCTCGCCCTGGCAGAGCTGCCCGCGACACGCTCTGAAAGCATCTTCCCCCTGCAAATTGGCGGCAAGCTCATCGGCGCGCTGGACATTCAGAGCGAGCGCATTGCTGCCTTCCGCAACGATGACATCATGGTGTTGCAGACCCTGGCCAACCAGATCGCTATCGCCATCCGCAATGCCCAGCTTTACCGCTCGGAGAAGCAACGCCGCCAGCTCGCCGAAATCCTGGTGCAGACGGGGCGTACGCTCACCAGCAGCCTGGACATGGCGGAAGTGCCGCAACGCATCCTGGAGCAACTGGCCGCCGTTGTCCCCTACGCCCGCGGCTCCATCTGGCTCCAGGTTGACCAGGAGCTGCGCATGATCGCCAGCCAGGGCTACCCCGAAGACTACCACGCCCCCGACATGCCCATCCGTGAGGGGGATGTGTACCACCGCATCGCCACCTCACAGGAATCCATCCTGGTCAGCGATGTGACCGCCGAGCCGGGCTGGCAGCAGGTAGAAGGCCTGCCGGTGGATCACTCCTGGATGGGCGTCCCGCTCATCGCGCGCGACAAGGTCATCGGCATGATCTCCCTGACCCGCGCCGAGGTGGGACAATTCAGCCAGGACGATAAAACCGCGGTGGAGGCTTTTGCTGGTCAGGCAGCCATCGCGCTGGAGAATGCGCGTCTGTACGCCGAAATTGTGGACTTCAACGAACACCTGGAGCAGATGGTGCAGGAACGTACCGAGGCTCTGAACCAGGCCAATCAGCGCCTCGAACAGCTCTACAAGAGCAAAACCAAGTTCATCGAGGTGGCCGCGCACGAGCTGCGCACGCCGCTCACTGTCATTCAGGGTCACACGCAAATCCTGCCGCACATTGCCCAGATCAAGGAGGACCACCCGGCCTACCAGTTCCTCAACGGCATCCGCAACGGCACAGAGCGCCTGCTGGAAATCGTCAACAGCATGCTGGATGTGGCCCGCATCGAGAACGAGGCCCTCGAGGCAACGCGCAAGCCGGTCAAGCTGGCGCATGTGATCAGCAGCGCCGCCAAACCCTACCTGAGCGCCCTCAAGGAGCGCAAGTTGACCCTCACCGAGGATCCATCCCTGGAAGAGCTCCCCATCATTCACGGGGATTTCAACCTGCTCATCAAAGTCTTCTACCAGCTTATCGGTAACGCCATCAAATACACCCCGGATGGCGGGAAAATCACCATCGCAGGGCGCACGGTCGTGGACCACGGCACGGAGATGGTCGAAGTTGTGGTGGAAGACACCGGCATCGGCATTGATGCGGAGTACCTGGAGCTGATCTTTGAACCTGCCTACCAGATCGGCGAGGTGGAATTCCACTCCTCCGGACGCACCAAGTTCAAGGGCGGAGGCCCTGGCCTGGGGCTGGCCATTGCGCGGGGCATCGTCCTGGCGCACGGTGGCCGCATCTGGGCCGAAAGCCCCGGTCACGACGAAGTCAACTTCCCCGGCAGCAAGTTCTACGTTCGCCTGCCCATCGCGTGAGCTGTCCCTTTCTCATCTCACACGAAGTCACAAAGGCACAAAGGTTTTTTCTAAGGTTTTTTGGCCGTTACTCAGCCCGGTGAAAGGTCACATACAAGTAGGGGCGCGGCTAGCCCGCGCCCCATAGCGGCGTTGCCCGCGCCCCATGGCGGCGTTGCCGCGCCCCATAGGTCAGGACAGGCTAAAGCCTGTCTACAACTTTAGCGGATAAACGCCTCGCGCGCCGGGCCTACGCCGATGAAGATCACCGGCACGCCCGTGAGCTCCTCGATGCGCGCCACGTAGGCCCGTGCCGCCGCGGGTAAATCTTCGCGCCGCCGCACCGCACCCAGATCCTCCTCCCAGCCGGGCAGGGTTTCGTAGATGGGTTGCATCTCGGCGAGCATTTCGCTGCCCCACTCCGCCGGGAAGTGCTCCACCTGCGTGCCGCGGTACTCGTAAGCGACGGCGATCTTCAGCTCCGGCAGGCCGCTCAACACGTCCAGCTTGGTCAGGGCCAGCCCCGTCAGGCCGTTGACGTGCGCCGCGTAGCGCAGAATCACCGCATCCAACCAGCCACAGCGCCGCGGACGCCCGGTGGTGGTGCCGTATTCGTGACCAACCCGGCGTAATTGCTCCCCCGTCTCGTCCAGCAGTTCCGTTGGGAACGGGCCGGCGCCCACGCGCGTGGTGTAGGCCTTCGCCACGCCAATGACCTCACGCACCGCGGAAGGGCCAAAGCCCAGGCCGGTCAGGGCGCCGCCGGCGATCGTCGCCGAGCTGGTCACAAAGGGATAGGTGCCGTGATCCAGATCGAGCAGCGTGCCCTGCGCGCCTTCGCACAGGATGTGCTTGCCCTGCGCCAGGGCCTCGGCCACGAACGCCGCCCCATCCACCAGATACGGGGCCAGGCGCTGGGCCGCTTCCCGCAAGGCCGCGACGGCCTGCGGCACATCAGCCGTCGGCAGGCCGTAGAGCTTTTCCAGATGGGCGTTGTGGGTCGTTAACAGCCCTTCGGCAGCTTCCGCAAAGGCATCTGCGTCCCGCATTTGCCCCGCGCGCAGGTTGATGCGCGCGGCTTTGTCGGCGTAGGCCGGCCCGATGCCGCGCTGCGTCGTGCCGATGGCGCGCCCGGCCAGGCGCTTCTCGTGCGCCCCGTCCAGTGCGCGATGCGTCGGCAGAATCAAGTGCGCACCCGCCGCCAGCTTGATGCGCTCCGGCCCAGCGGGAATCCCCGCCGCTTCCAGCATGGCGATCTCCTCCAACAGCCGCAGGGGATTGACCACCGTCCCCCCACCGATGAGATTCACCACGTGCGGATACAAAATCCCCGAAGGAACCAGGTGCAGCGCTAACGTATGCCCTTCGGCGACGATGGTGTGCCCGGCATTGTCGCCACCGTTGTAACGCGCGACGATATCCGCCCGCGCCGCGTAATCATCCACCACGCGGCCTTTGCCTTCATCTCCCCATTGCGCCCCAACCAGAATGGTAACAGGCATTGCCCCCTCCTCGCCTCATGCTTAAAGTCGTGTGACCTCACCCGCTCCGGCTGCGAGATAAGCCTCCATCGCGCGCGCGGCGCGCAGCGCCGCAGCGATGGCCGGCGCGGCCAGATCCGCCCCCAGCACCACATCACCCGCCGCAAAAACGCCCTCAAGCGACGTACGCCCTTCCGCATCCACCTCAATTAAACCCTTGCGGGAAAGCCGCAGGCCGGGCAAGGTCTCCAGGGCGGCCCGTTCCGTGGTGTAGCCCAGGGCCAACACGATTGTGTCCACCTCTACCGCAAACTCTGAACCGGGCAGCGGCTCAGGGCGACGCCGCCCGCTCGCATCCGGTTCCCCCAACACCATGCGCTGATACACAGCCCGCGCCAGACGCCCATCCGCGCCCGCCTCGAAACGCACCGGCGCCGTAAGCCAGACAAACTGCGCCCCCTCCTCGCGCGCATACGTGTAATCCGCTTTGTGCGCCGGCATTTCGCTCTCGGAACGGCGGTAATAGCACGTCACCTCGCGCACGCCGGGTAAGCGCAGCGCCGTGCGCAGACAATCCATGGCTGTATCCCCACCACCCAACACGTGGACGCGCGAACCGACCTGTAAGGGCACGCGCCAGGCCTCCGGCAGCCATTCACGCTTCACCATGCTGCGCACCAGGAACTCCGTCGGCCCATACACCCCCGGCAAAGTCTCACCGGGGATGCCGGGCAGGACGTGCGCCGGCGCCCCCATCCCCAGGAAGAGCGCAGCGTAGGAACGGCGCAGCTCATCCCAGGACACATCGCGCCCCACCGTGACGCCACAGCGGAAGGTGACCCCCAGCGCTTCCAGCTCCGCGACAGCCAGCTCCACCTGGTGTGGCTCCAGCTTGAAGCCGGGGATGCCGTAACGCAACAAACCGCCGGGCAAGGGATAGCGCTCAAACACCGTCACCGCATAGCCGCGCCGCACCAGATAATCCGCCACCGCCAGCCCCGCCGGCCCTGATCCCACGACGGCCACGGGAGTCTCCCGGCGCTGCGCGGACGGGGACGCCGGCCACGCGCCAGCGCGGCGTGCGGTATCCGCCACAAACGCCTCTAAAGCCCGGGTCGCGATCGGCTTGCCCACCCTGGCCAGTACACACGCTTCCTCACAAAATGACGTGGGACAGATGCGCCCGCAAATGGCCGGAAAGGGATTGGTCTGCAGGTACACCTGCGCGGCCCGCACCGGGTCCCCATCCTCCAGGTGGCTCAGCGCCACGGGGATGGCATTCGCCAGGGGACAGGCCTGCTGACACGGCGCCGGGGTGCAATGCAGGCAGCGGCTCGCCTCGGCCTGCGCCTGCTCCGGCGTGAAGGGCAAGGCGATGGGATCAAAATCGCACCGACGTTCCTCCGGCGCCCGCAGGCTCACACGCTGCGGCGCCATGGCAAAACGCGCTTTGCGGTCAATCGTGCGCGCCTTGGGATCGTCCATACCAGCCTCCGCTTCAACAAACAAAGGGGGAGGCAGGCCTCCCCCAGGTTTAAAACGACCAGCGGCGCGGGCCACGTTCGCCGGGGCCCGGTGCACCCGCCACCCGCGACGTGCTCCCCGCCTCCGTCAAGTCCTCCTCGTCCGGCCCCAAAAGCAACTCCAACCGCGCCAGAGCGGCGGCATCGTAGCGCGTGTAACCGCAATGGTCACAGCGCCAGGCCGGAAAATTCGGCACCGTCACGAACGACTCACCCCAATGCCGCGCGTAAACGCTGGCAAAAGGACGCAGCCGCCCATAACCACACGTTGGACAAACGTAACTCATGCTCCCCCCCAACAACCCGGTACTGTCTACTCCGGGCAGGCCTCCACGATCGCCACACTGCTGCTGGCCCCGATGCGGGACGCGCCCGCCTCGATCATAGCCAGCGCATCCGCGAGCGTGCGCACGCCACCCGACGCCTTCACGCCGATGTGCGGGCCCACCGTGCGCCGCATCAGCGCGATGTCGGCAGCCGTGGCGCCGGCCCGGGAAAAGCCCGTCGAAGTCTTCACGTAATGGGCCCCGGCGGATACAGAAAGCTGGCAGGCCGTGACCTTCTCATCATCGGTGAGCAGCGCTGTCTCCAAAATGACCTTGAGCAGCACCCCCTGGGCGCGACAGACGGCGGCGATGGCCGCGATATCCCCTTCCACCGCCCGCAACTCGCCCGCCTTGAGTCGGCCCACAGCCAGCACCATATCAATCTCCTCCGCCCCCTGCGCGATGGCGATCTCCGTCTCGCACACCTTGGCGGCGGTGCTCATCGCCCCCAGCGGGAAGCCCACCACCGTGCAGACCTTGACATCACTGCCCTGCAGGGCCGCCTTCACCTGCGGCACAAAGCTCGAATTCACGCACACCGAGGCAAAGTGATAACGCAGGGCCTCCTCACAGACCCGTTGCACATCCGCCGGCGTCGCTTCCGGCTTCAAAATCGTATGATCAATCATGCGCGCCAGTTCGTAACGTTTCATCGTTTACTCCGTTGCTTTCACTGCGTAAGTGTAATGATGAATAACACTCAAGCGCGTCAGCGGCCAGTAGCGGAGCACCGCCTTGGCTATGATCTGCTCACGCGCAATCACCCCCCAGGCGTGCGAATCGCTGGAATTGTTGCGATTATCGCCCAGGACAAAATACGTCCCTTCCGGCACCGACCAACGGCCCGTATACGCGACCGGCTGGGCCACATACGGCTCATCCAGCGCCGTGCCGTTGACCCAGATGCGGCCATCGCGCGCCTCGACGGTATCGCCGGGCAGGCCGATGACGCGCTTAATGTAAGGCACCTTGCCGAAACTTTGCGCGGGGTGGAAAACCACCACATCCCCACGTTGCGGATCGGAAAACCAGTACACAGCCTTCAGGGCCAGCACATACTCCCCTTCGTACAACGTCGGCTCCATACTCACCGAAAGCACCACATACCGGCCCGTGAACAAATTAATCACAAAAAACAAAGCGGCTGCCATCAACAAAGTTTCCAGCAGCTCATCCAACCAGGTACGTCCTTTTTCTCTTTTTTGGGATGAAGGGGGTACCGCGGCGGCGCTGGCACCTTCCTGCGGCGCATCCGGGCCTCTCGCCGCAGCCAGTGGAGCCGCGCCTCCGTCCGTCACGGCCTGGTCACGGTCCGGCGTTTCTCGAAGCGCGGGCGCCAGCGCGTCGCGCTCCATCGTCTCGTAAAGCTCACTGTCCATGCTCAAAAGCCATCAGCTCCGGATATTGGGTATAGGTCAAGACACGCATCTGGGGCAGGGGCCAGTAGACCATAACCGCCTTGCCCTGGATATTACGGCGCGGCAAGACGCCCCAAACGTGAGAATCGCTGGACTGGTTGCGGTTATCCCCCAGCAAAAAATACTCATCCTCTCCCACGATCCACTCGCCCTGGTACATGGGCGGGCCGCTCACGTAAGGCTCGTTGAGCACGATCCCGTTAATGTACACCCGCCCATTGCGGATCGTCACCCGCTCACCGGGCAGGCCGATGATGCGCTTGATGTAGGGAATCTGGCCGCCATCAAGTGGGCGCATCACCACAATGTCGCCGCGTTGGGGCTTGTGGAACCAGTAAGCCGCCTTGCTGATGACCATGAACTGGCCGGGGGCCAGGGTCGGCATCATACTGTTCCCTTCCACGTGGAAACGTCCGCTGACCGCATTCACTCCCAAAACAATCACCAGCGCCACCAGCAGGCTGCCGAGCAAATCACTTAACCAGCCACGCAGGACATACCGCCGCTGCGGATGCATATCAACGCTTAACACTTGCTTTATCCAACCCCTCTTTCCACCCTGATAAAGGCATTATAAGCCCATTCCGCAAAGCCGCAAACCGTCGGGGCGTCCCTTGCGGTCACCCTGGGATGGCAATCCCTGCCCCACATTTCGGGCGCGGCAACGCGCGGATCGGACGCAACGTAGGGGCGCAACGACGCTGCGCCCCTACTGCCCGTGGATAAATTTTTGTAACTGCTCACCGAGGCTTATTGGCTAGCGGTTAAAACCGCGCCTGCTGTAGGGCCGGGCTTGTCCCTGCCTCTTGGGCGGGATAAATCCCGCCCCTACGGGTATCCGCTCGCCTTAGGGCCACCGTCCCCCCTGACAAGGGGGGACTACAGAGGGGTCAGGGACGCCACTACGGCGACCGCGTAGGTCGCGGATACCCGAAGCGCAGCGAAGGGTACGGTCGCCCGGCGCGTAGCGCCCTACAGGGGCGGTTTTAACCGCTAGCCGATGAGACAAGGTAGGTAGTTACGTTAATTTTCAATAATCGCCACGCCTGAGTAGTTACAAAAAACCTTTGGGTAGTTATTGACTTCTGCTGAGGACTATGCTAAAATTACCTGTGCCAGTCACAAGGGGCTCACGATGCCAGCGCACATAAGACACCGTCCCGTTGCAAACGGGCATTACTTGCAAGCAGTTCCCCAAAGCAGCGCCATCGTGGCCCTGCAATCCAAGCGCAGAGGAGAAAGGAGGTGATGCACTGGGAGCGTAGAAACGCAAAGCTCTGTCTGAAAGTCTCCACATAGGTTCACCTTAAATTTCACACGTCATGGAAGGAGCTTTACCGTATGAGTGGACGCAAGGTGTTGAATCTGATGCTTGTCCTGGCGTTGGTCATGGGTTTGGTCCCACTGATGAGTCATCCGACCGCAGTTGCGGCTGCCCCGGCCCAGGCCACCCCTTCCGCCCCGGTTGCGGAACCCGAAATCCCTGATGCTGAGTTTTTCAACCTCCCTGTTGCCGATGCTCCCTTACCTGCCGGGCTTGGTCTGATTGACAAGGACCTGCGCGAGGTAAGCGGGCCGGTGCAAATCGTCATCGAATTGACCGATGAACCTGCGGCGGTCACGTACGCAAACGCCAGGGCCATTAATGCCTCCCTGGCGGTGGAGTTGACGCGCGCCCAGATCGCCAAGATTGATGCGGCGCAGCAGAAGCTCCTCCCCAGCCTGAAGGCCATGGACGCGACCGTGATCTACCGCACGCAGCGCGTGTACAACGGCATTGCCGTGCTGGTGGATGCCAAGCATCTCCCCGACATTGCGAAGCTGCCCGGTGTCAAAGCGGTTCATCGCCTCATCCCCAAAGAGATTGCCAACTGGAGCAGCGTCCCCCAGATCGGTGCGCCTGAGCTGTGGGAAAGCGTCGCCGGCCTCACCGGTGAGGGCATCAAAGTTGCCGTCATTGACACGGGCATTGACTACATCCACACCGATTTCGGCGGTCCGGGCACCGAGGAAGCCTATGCTGCCAACGACACCACCGTGATTGACGATGAATACGAAGGTGTTCCGCTTTTCCCCACCATTAAGGTCGCGGGCGGTATTGACCTGGTCGGTGATGATTACAACGCTGGCGGTAGCGGTTCTCAGCTCATCCCGCAACCCGACCCCGACCCCATGGACTGCAATGGGCACGGTTCGCATGTGGCGGGAACCATCGCGGGCTACGGCGTGAATGCCGACGGCACGACCTATGAAGGGCCCTACAACACGGGCCTGGACTTCGCCGGCTTCAAGATCGGGCCGGGCGTGGCTCCGCTGGCGACCCTCTACGCGGTGCGCGTCTTCGGCTGCGCTGGCTCCACCAATGTAACCGATCTGGCCCTGGAATGGGTCGTTGACCCGGACGGCGATGGGGACTTCTCCGATCGCATGGACGTGGTCAACATGTCCCTGGGGTCCAGCTATGGCAGCATCTACGATAGCTCAGCCGTGGCGTCGGATAACGCGGCGCTGGCGGGCGTGATCGTGGTGGCCTCGGCGGGGAACAGCGGCGATGTGTACTACATCACCGGCAGCCCCTCGGTCTCCACCCGCACCATCAGCGTTGCTGCCTCGGAAGATGGCGGCGGTGTCTTCGGCGCGGTGAAGGTCAATAGCCCGGCGAGCATCGCCGGACTCTACCCCGGCGTCGAGGCAGCCTTTGGGTCGAGTCTCGCCCAGGTCGGCCAGCTCACGGCCAACCTGCTGTACCCTGCTACCAATCAAACGGCCTGCACACCCTTTGAAGCGGGGACCTTCGCAGGGAAAATCGCCCTGCTCGATCGCGGCGCCTGCACCTTCGTCACCAAAGTAAAGAATGCGCAAGACGCGGGCGCCGTCGGTGTCTTGATGGTGAACAACGTGGCGGGCTTCCCCTTCACCATGGGTGGCACAGATCCGAGCATCACCATCCCCTCGATGATGACCGACATAGATTCTGGCGCCATCATCAAAGCCGCGCTGGCAGCCGGAGACACGGTCGAGGTCACATTTGATGCTGCCTACCGCGATACCCAGCACATGTTTGTCCCGGCTCTTGAGGACACGCTCGGTAGCTTCTCGTCGCGCGGGCCGCGCCGCACTGACTCCTTCCTCAAGCCCGACATCACTGCGCCTGGCGTTTCCATTTACTCTGTGGAAAACGGGAGTGGAACATGGGGTGTCAGCATGCAGGGCACCTCGATGGCGGCGCCGCACATGGCGGGCGCGATGGCCCTGCTCCTGCAACAGCATCCGAGCTGGACAGTGGAAGAGCTTAAGGCCCTGGCGATGAACACGGCCAACAACGACCTGTGGCTTGGAACGCTCCGTTACGGGCCTGGGCGTGTTGGCGCGGGGCGCGTCACCCTGCCCGATGCCGCCGCTTCGCCGGTGGTGGCCTACAACGCCGGCACGCAGGGCGCGGTCAGCGTTTCCTTCGGCGCCCTGGAAGTGGCCAGCCCCACCACCCTCACGCGCAAGATCCGCGTAGTGAACAAGAGCGGGGATACGCTCACCTACAACGTGAGCCTGGATATGCGCGTGGACTCGCCCGGCATGGCTTACACCGTCAGCCCGGCGACGATCACCCTGCCGCCATACGGCACAAAGCTGGTGGACGTTACCCTCACGCTGACCCCGGCTGACATGCGCCGCACCACGCGCGACGCCACGGTGTCCAGCGGTCGGCACTGGCTACCTGAGGAAGCCGGCTACGTCATTCTGACCGATGCGGCAGCAACCCAGCCTTCCTTGCGCGTGCCGGTCTACGCCATAGCGCGCCCGGTCGCTCAAATGAGCACCGTCCAGGAAGAACTCTCCTTCAGCGCCCTCAACCAAACGCTTCCTGTAACCCTGACGGGTAACGGCCTGTTCACCGGAAACACCTTCGGCACAACTGACTACATTTCGCTGGGGGCGGGCTTTGAGCTGCTGGAAGAAAGCCCCAACGACGGGTACGTCCCGCAGGAAGCCAAGAACGCGGATATCAAGTACATCGGTGTGAGTAACAACTCCGCCGGCGGCATGGCGACCGCGCTTTACTTCGCCATCGCCACCTGGGGCAAGCACACCACAGCCACGGCTTTCGATACGGAATTCGACATCTACATTGATGCCGATCGCGACGGCATTGAAGACTACGTGGTCTACAACCACGCCTTAAACAGCCCCTCGGACGTGTTCGTTACTTACGTTGTGGACCTGGAGACCATGACGGCCACGGCTAGCAGCTACCTCAACGGCTACCCTGCCACCTCGTACGACACCAAGGTCTACAACAGTGACGTCATGATCTTGCCGGTCGCGCTCTCGCTCATGCCCAAGATTTCGGCGCTCAACCCGCGCTTCGATTTCTATGTCGTGAGCTTCTCGCGTGAATACGATGGTGTAGTAGACGTCAGTGGTCTGCTCACTTACAGCGCCGGCAGTCAGGGGCTGCGCATCGGCACGGGCTCACCGTTCTTTGCGGATCTACCTGGCGCTATCAACGTCACGTACAACCACAATGTTTACCAGGCCAATGGCTCCAAGGGCTTGATGCTAGTCCACCTGCACAATGCCAATGGAGCAACCGCTCAGATCCTGCCGGTCGAAGGCCCTGAGGATCTCGTCCACTTCACCATCCTCCACACCAACGACTTCCACGGGAACCTGGAGCCTTCAGGCAGCAACCCCGGCATCGCGCGCGTAGCCAACACCATTTTCAACGTCCGCACCGCGGTTGGTGAAAGCAACGTGCTGCTCTTCGATGCCGGTGATGAGATGCAGGGCAGCCTGCTCTCCAACCTGCAAAAGGGCAAGCCAACCATTGACCTGTTCAACTTCGTCGGCTACAACGCTGCCACGCTGGGTAACCACGAGTTCGACTGGGGCCAGGATGTCCTGCAGGAGCGCATTAGCGAAGCGGCGTACCCCTATCTGGCCGCCAACCTGACGGTGAAAGAAGGGGACTCCTGCGCCGGGTGGGATACACCCGACTTCGTCGAGCCCTGGGCGATCTTTGAGGTCGGCAGCGGCGATGCCACGGCCAAAGTGGGTGTGATCGGCGTGACCTCCCAGGAAACGCCGTACATCACCGTGGCCTGGGCCACCGAGGGCCTGTGCTTCAAGGATCCCGCCGAGGCTATTCTGCGCTACTATGACGCGGTGAAAGCCGCCGGCGCGGATGTCATCGTGGTCCTGTCGCACCTGGGCTACACGGATGGCGGGTACGGCTACGGCTTCCCGGTCTACGGCGATCAGACCCTGGCCAAGAAGTTGAACGATGCCGGCAAGCCGGTGGACATCATCATCGGCGGTCACAGCCACACCGATCTGGCTGCCGCGACCATGGTGGGCAATACCATGGTGGTTCAGGCGCACTACAACGGTCGCAAGGTGGGCCGCGCCGACTTCGTCATCAATAAGACCACCGGTCAGGTCACCAAGACCTGGCAGCGCCTGACCATCGGCACAGGTGACCCCGAAAACGCGGCTGTCAAGGCACGGCTGCAGGAATGGGTCAATGATCCGGAGTATCAGGCGCTCATTAACACCAAGATCGGGTACTCCAATGTGGACCTGGTCCGCAATTACAATGGCGACTCGCTCATGGGCAAGTTCGTCAACGACGCCATCTACAATCAGCTCAACTCGGATGACGAACCGCTCAATGATGCCGAGATCGTCTTCAACAACCCGGGCGGCCTGCGTGCGGATCTGACCAGCATAACCAAGCCCTTCACCCTGACTTACGGCATGCTCTTCAGCGTCCTGCCGTTTGGCAACCAGACCGTGGTGGGCGATATGACAGGCGCGCAGATCATCGAGCTCCTGAACCAGAGCGCCACCCTCTTCAAGGGTGCCCTCCAGGTTTCGGGTCTGCGCTATAAGTTCTATCGCTACAACAACACCATGGCCGGGCAACAGCCGTGGGCCTGGGGTGCGTACGACATCGAGGTCTACAACGCGGCGGAAGATACGTGGGAGCCGCTGGATCCCACACGCACCTACCGCGTTGCGACCAACGAGTTCCTCGCGCCGGCCGGCCAGGATGGCTTCCTCGCCTTCAAGTACATGACCAACACCAGCTACTGGGGCGACATGCTCAACCTGGTTAACGCCTGGGTCGAACAGGCCCACGGCACGCCGAAGACGGCTTACGACGAGGAACTGGACGGGCGCATCACGCGCGTCGGCGATGATACCAACGGCCCGATCGTCCCGATCACCATCCTGCACAACAACGACAGCCACGGCTACTTCGCCAACTACTACAAGCTGGCGACGGCGGTCAAGCAAGAGCGCGCCAAGAATCCGGAGCGTACCCTGCTGCTCAACGCGGGCGACCAGATCCAGGGCGACTCGATGATGTACTACTTCAAGAGCGCCGGTCTGGGCTACGCTGCGGATGGCACGGAGCTGCCGGAAGAGCTGCAGATCAACCCCATGATCAAGCTCATGAACGCGCTCGGTTACGACGCCATGACGCTGGGTAACCATGAGTTCAACTTCGGCAATGAAGTCTTCGTCGGCACCTTCAAGGATGCGGAGTTCGCAGTGTTGCAGGCCAACATCTACGACGACGGGCGCTACGGCCTGGCCGAAGTCGGTGTTGAACCGCACACGGTGATCGAGGTTCCGGGTGCCTTCTCCGACACGATCAAAGTCGCCGTGCTGGGTATCGGCAACCACCGCGTGCCCAACTACGAGCTGCCGAGCAACATCGTCGGCCTGACCTTCACCAACCCCATCACCGAGACTCAGGCGCGCGCGCCGCAGCTCAAGGCCGAGAACGACATCGTCATCGCCCTCACCCACATCGGCTTCGCAGAGAACCCGTATAGCGTGGAAGTTGACACCAATGTGGACGTCAACCTCGCCAAGGAGACCACCGGTGTGGACGCGATCATCGGCGGTCACAGCCACACCTATCCGGACACCGGCTACGGGGCCTACAAGTACCTGCCCACCATCATCCCCAACGCGGAAGGTGAAGCGGTGCTGGTCACGCAGGCCGGCCGCCGCAACCAGTACCTGGGCCAGGTTGTGCTGGGCATGCTGCCCGTGACCGGCATCAACAACGGCGGCGAGACCACGTATCGCCTGGTGTCCAAGGCCGGGCGCTACATCGCCACCAGCGGCCTGGCAGCCGATCCCGACGCACAGGCGATTGGACAGCCCTATCAGGACCTGCTCAACGCCTACAACAACACGGAAATCGGCCAGACCCTCGTCCCGCTGGATGCGCTCTCGGCCTACACCCAGGAGACCAACGCCGCCAACCTGCAGGCTGATGCCTCGGTCTGGAAGCTGGCTCAGGAAGGCATCGAAGTGGACTTCCACCTCTCCGGTGCCATGACCAAAGCCAACGTGGCGGCCAACGCGACGCCGGAGACGCCGGTGACGCTCAAAGTAAGCGACATGTTCTCGCTCATGCCTTACGAGAACTCGCTCGTCACCATGCGCATCAACGGCCCGCAGCTCAAGCGCATCCTGGAGCGCGCCTACCGGAACTACTACTACTACAAGTACGTCCCGGGTGCGGGCGGGTACTCCTACTACACCACCTGCATGCTGGACATCAACTCGGTGGGCAAGATCACCTACTACGACACGTATCCCGACCTGCCACGCGGGAACAACGTGAAGTCGTTGGAGATCAACGGTGAGGCGGTGGACTTCAACGATGCCGACACCTACTACCTGGTCTCCACCGTCAATTACCTGGCCGCCGGGTCCTGCAACTTCAACGATGGTGGTGTGAGCCTGTGGCCGCTCGATCAGATCGTCAACGACACCCAGTTCTACGTCCGCGACGCCGTGATCGAGTACATCCAGGCGCAGGAAGGCCCGATCAACCCGCAGATCGAAGGCCGTCTGGAGTTCATCCCGACAACATTCAAGACGGTCTACATCCCGCTGGTGTTGAACAGGAGCTCACAGCCGTAAGGTAACGCGCTCTACACGACGGGGAGGGGCTAAGCCCCTCCCCGTTCGTTTTGGGGTAATAGCGCAAGCCCCCATCAACGCAGTTGCGCCGCTACGGCTCCATGGTATAATGCGCCCCGCTGGAGGGGTGCCGGAGTGGACGATCGGGGCGGTCTCGAAAACCGTTGTGGCCCTCGTGGTCACCGTGGGTTCGAATCCCACCCCCTCCGCAGCAAAAAAGACGCGCCCCTCAAACGGGCGCGTCTTTTTTTGTTGCCCAGCGCGGCACGTCAGGAGAGGAAAATATCCGTGCCACAATAGCCGCAGGAAAGCACCCCCTTGCCGGAGAACTCCATCTCAGCGCGGCAATTCGGGCAGCGTTTCCCCTCCGTCAACTTCCCGGCATCTACGGAATAGAGAATCCCCTGATTCCAGTTAATATAGCCCGTAAAAAAGCCTTTATTGACCAGATCATAGACCATATCCCGCAACTGATTGCGCGTCACGCCCAGCTCCAGCGCCGCCTGAGCCACATCCACCTGGCCGCGCGCCTGCACCATCCCCAACAACTTGCGCTCCTGCTGTACATAAGCCAGCTCCTTCTCCTCCTGCTTCCCGCGCAGCAGCAAAAAAGCGCCAATACCGGCCAGGGGCGCACTGATGATGAAGGCCAGGCCCAGGCCAAGGACCGGAGCGGCGGCATCCTCGAACTTACCGGATGCCACCCCGGCCCCGACCCACAAAGCCGCCAGCAAACACAAGCCAACGCCCGCGGCGATCAAAATCAAGCCTAACGACTTTCCTGTGTTCATATTCTCCTCCTGCGAAAAAATCTCGAAAATCGGCAAATCTGCAAGTCTGCAAGTCTGCAAACCGGCAAGTCGGCTAGATCTGCAAGTCTGCAAGTCTGCAAACCGGCAAGTCGGCTAGATCTGCAAGTCTGCAAGTCGGCAAATCTGCAAATCGGCAAGCCTGCTAGGTCTGCAAGTCTGCGACCCTCGTTTCGCGTAAAATTGCTCCTAATTTTTTTGCCTGGCCCGCCAGGCGATAAATCGCCTGGCTACGTAACTGCCTACTCATAGCGATTGAAATCGCCTTTGATGGGCTTGTAGCCGGGCATCCCTGACCCCCCTGACGTCCCTCCTTGTCAGGGGGGACGTCAGGCGAGCGGATACCCGAAGCGTAGTAGTAGGGGCGGGATTTATCCCGCCCAGGGGGCAGGGACAAGCCCTGCTGCCCCTACAGCAGGCGCGGTTTTAACCGCTAGCCCATAAACCTCGGTGAGCAGTTACAAATTTTAAAAATCTTTGTGTCTTTGTGACTTTGTGTGAACTTCTTAAGCCGATGAGACAAGGTAGGTAGTTACCTGCCTACACAAAATACGTCCGGTAAACCGGACTTTTCCCCCTAATTCACGAGTTACTTGTAAATGCTCAGGGGGCGTCTATTTCACCGCCGAGCACGCAGAGAGCGCAGAGATTTGGGAAACAACTTCTCGCCGAATCATCGTGATTTGTTCATCTCCGCGGTCTCGGCGTTCTCTGCGGTGCGAAATTTCTCACGCACTGAACAGTTACGGGCACTTTTTGTAATTCCGCACCTTTACGCCCATGCGCTCGGCCCCCCCTGGAGCGAGTGTGTAGGGGCGCCCATGGGCGCCCCCTGGGGGACGCCAGTGCCGCCGCCTTGGCCTTCAGCTTTGTGGACGGGGACAGCCGGTCCATAGACCTACTCCGCGCCTGCGCCGGGGAACGCCAGCGCCGGTAACTCGACGCGCAAACACGTGCCCGGATACTCCGGGTCCGCCGTGACCGGGCTGATGGCGCGCACCGTTCCCCCGTGCGCTTCGACAATCGTCTTCACCAACGCCAGGCCCAGGCCCAGCCCCTTGCGTTTAAGACGGGTATCGCCCACACGATAGAAGCGATCGAATACCTGCTCAAGCTTATCCGGCGGGATACCGATCCCCTCATCACAAACCTCCAACACCAGGCGCTCATCCTGGCGTTCGACCCGCACCATCACCTGCCGCCCGGCGGGCGTGAACTTTAGCGCGTTGCTGATGAGGTTGTCCACCACCCGCCGCAACAGCAGCGCATTGCCCATGCCCCACAGCTCGCCCTCCCCGATGGAACTCACCAGGGTCAATGCGGCCTTGAGGGCCTGCTCGCGGAAGTCCTCCACAACCTCCTGCACCAGCACCCCCACATTGACCGCCTCAAAATTGCGCGTCACCGCCTTTCGCGTATCCTCCTCCGCCTGCCAGAGCAGCATCATGCTTTCAATTAGACCGTTCAACATGCGTGCGCGCCGCTCAATCACTTCCATCACTTTAGTTTGCTCAGGGCTCATCTCTCCCAGCGCCTGTTGCAGCAAAGCCTCCGCGTAGCCCTGAATGATCGCCACCGGCGTGCGCAACTCATGCGCCACATCCTCAATCACCCGTTGCTTGACGCGCTCCAGCTCCTCCTTCTGCTGCAGCGCCTCGGCCATACTCCGAGCACGCTGTTCCGCCTGCTTGTAGAAAAGCGCATTCTGCAACGCTAGCGCCAGGGGGATGCTGATGACCTCCAACAGACGCAAATCATCTTCATCAAACGCGCCACGCTGCTCGGCCAACAGGCTCAACACCCCAATCGTTTGCCCATGCGCAGTCAACGGCACATCCAACGCGGATTGCACCCAATCATCCACCCCTGGGACGTAGACCCAATGGGGATTGGTGCTGACATCAGGAACCAGCGCCGGCTTGCCGGTGTCAAACACCCAGAGCGCCAGACCGCGCTGCTTACGCTTAAACGTCTCCGGGATATGCTCCAACTGCATCGCGTGCGCGCGGCTGAACCCGCACAGAGGCCGCAAAACTTTTTCCTCATCATCCCACAAGTAGATAATCACATTCAAAGCGCCAAAAGCTTCCTGGAGCAACTCCAGGGCGCGCGCGCCCACCGTTTCCACGTCCAACGACGCGGAGAGGGAAAGTGCCACCTTGTACAACAGCTCAAAACGGTTGCGCTCTGTGGCCAGGGTTTCCACCAGACGCACTTGCTCAAGCATCGCAGCGGCGTAATCCGCAAACAGACGCAAGCGTTGCACATCATGCATCGTGAATTGGTGCGGTCGTAAACCGTCAACATTTAAGAAGCCAATGACCTGCCCTCGCACCACCAGCGGGATGCCAATGTAAGAACGCAGCGTCTCGGTCCCCGTCACGAGTGTCCACCATTCCGAGCTCAGGGTATCTTCGATGAGCAGAGGTTCGCGGGTCCGCGTCATGTACTGGAACGTAGAAAACGAGTGAGGGGCCTTAAAGCTGGTGGGTTGCTCCAGCTTCAAGGGTAAATGCTCGTAGCCATCACGCGCCGCCAGTTCAATCGCATCTCCCCTGTACAGAAAAACGTTTGTGGCATCAGCCGGCACAATGAGCCGTGCCTGACGGGTAATCTCGTGGATAAGCTCATCGAACGTGCGAGCGCGCGAGAGCGCCAGCACCGCACGCGAAAGCGTCTCCATCGTCGTCATGGCATCCGCTGCCGGCATCGAGGAATCCAGCACGGAGCAACTCACCGTCTCCAGCCCCGCCTCTGAAGTCACGCAGCGTAACAGCGCCGTCCAGGTCGCCCCATCCGCGCGGCGCAGGCGAAAACGGCGTTCGATGCTTTGCTGGGCCGGGACCTGGTGCAAAAGCACCACAAAATCGCGCCAGGCCGCCAGCTCTTCGGGGGCCAGCAGCTCCTCAATGCGCACGCGCGCAGCCAATAGCTCCTCCGGCGACACGTAGCCAAGGCGCTGCGCCAGGGGGTGATTGGCGAAGGCCAGCTTCCCCGCCCGGACCGTCAACAACCCGTGCGGCATCCAGGAACTGATGTGCAACATGGAAACCGGCACGCCATGGTCCCCGCTCAACGCGGCGCCCTGCGGACAGGTGGCTGCCAGAGCCTGACGCAAAGCCGCCAGCTCATCCGCGTTGGGCTGCTCTTGCTCCAGACAAACGCTTAAAGCCAGGGTGTCGTCAGCGCAGCGCCATGCCACCGTGGCATTGATACAGGGAGGATTGGGACGCGCCAGGTGCGGCAGGTCCTGACCATTTAGCACCAGCGCCTGACGCAGCGCGCGCCCTGCATCCGTGCGCGCGAAGCGCTCCAGACACGCCACACATTCACGGCTCTGCGCATACACGATGGGCGAGAAATGTGAAGGTACAGCCAGGCTTTCAAGACGCGCCGCAGCATAGCCCGCGTCCTCCACCAGCAGGCGACACAGCTCGTAGCCCACCAGGGACTGCGTCGCTCCGCGTCGCCACCACTCCAGCAGCAAGCGGGTCAGCTCCTGCACAGCCCCCACGCGCATCATGGCATCCACAGCTACCTTGACTCTCCTCGCACCAGACTCAAAGCAATGGCATTGTGACGTTCGATTAACACCGGCAAATCCACCGTACGCAGCTCCCCATCCTCAACGACAATGCGCCCGTTGATGATAGACAGGTCCACGTTGTAGGGATGGCAGAAGACCGTAGCCGCCAGGGGATCGTGAACCGCGCCACCCGCGTAACTGAGCTTGTCCAGACGCAGGCCGATGATGTCCGCCGCTTTGCCCGGTGCCAGTTGACCGATATCGTCGCGGCCCAGCACCTCGGCCCCGCCGCGCGTGGCGATCCACAAAGCCTCGGTGGCGCTCAGGCCAGCCGGATTGCCCATCACCCGCTGCAACAACAGGGCCATGCGCGCCTCCGCCAACAAATGCGAGCTATCATTGCTGGCCGAGCCATCCACCCCCAGCCCGACCGGCACGCCCGCATCCAGATACGCGCGCACCGGCGCGATACCCGAAGCCAGGCGCATGTTACTCGAAGGACAATGGGCCACGCCGGTGTGCGTGCGCGCCATTTCGCGAATCTCTTCCGCGTTGATGTGCACCCCGTGCGCAAACCACACATCGTCACCCAACCAGCCCAGCTTTTCGGCGTAGCCCACGGGACGGTGGCCAAACGTCTCCAGGCAGAAACGCTCCTCATCCAGCGTCTCAGCCAGATGGGTGTGGAGATGAACGCCGTAACTACGCGCCAGGGATGCCGCTTCGCGCATCAGGTCAGGTGTCACGGAAAACGGCGAGCACGGCGCGACGACGATGCGCGTCATGGCGTAAGGGTTGGGATCGTGATAGGTTTCGATGGCGCGCTGCGTGTCCTTGAGGATGAAGGCCTCATCCTCCACCACGCGATCCGGTGGCAGGCCGCCCTTGCTTTCCCCCAGGCTCATGGAGCCGCGGCTGGCGTGGAAGCGGATGCCGATCTCCTGCGCCGCGCGGATTTCATCGTCAATGCGCGCATCGTTAGGGTAAATGTAGAGGTGATCCGAAGCGGTGGTGCACCCCGAAAGAATGAGCTCCGCCAACCCCAACTTGGCGCTCACGTACACCGCTTCGCCTGTCAGCCCGGCCCAAATCGGGTAAAGCGTTTTAAGCCACTGGAAAAGCGTGGCATCCTGCGCTTTGGGGACTACGCGCGTCAAGGTCTGGTACAGGTGGTGGTGGGTGTTGACCAGCCCCGGCAACAGGATCATGCCACGGGCATCTATCACACGGTCAGCGTTTGCGGGCAAACTTTCTGTCGGGCCGATTTGTTCAATGACATTATCGCGCACAAAAATGCTGGCGTTTTGTAAATTGCGTCGTGCGTCATCCATCGTGGCGATAAAACTGGCGTTGCGCAAGAGTAACGTTCCCACCGTTGGCCTCCTCTTAAAAAATCAGCAATCTGCAATCGGCAAAAACCGCCGTCAACACGGTGTCCAAGCCCAAACGGCAACCCAGGTGTGGATCGAAGGGGGGCTTCATGAACTACTCCACACCCAGCCCTGAATCATTATAGGCCAGACAAAGGGGGTGTCAAATCCACACACGGACGCATGGGCACGTCTTCCGTTGAGGCAACGCCCCCCTGAAATTGGTTGACATATCACCAATTTTTCCTATTCGCGTCATACCAAGCGTTTTGCAAACGGCTTCGGGTATTGACAAAGTTGTTAAAAAATGTTAATATCAGTTTGGTTTCAGTTGAAACCAAAAATCCATTTCAAATCCTACACTAGAGGAGGAGACTATGAAGAATCGCTGGTTTGTGTTGTTGTCCCTCGTTCTGGTGGCGGGCCTGCTGCTGAGCGCATGCAAGCCCAAGGCCACCCCTACCCCCACCGCTGCCCCAACGGAGCAGCCCACTGAAAAGCCGACCGAGCAGCCGACCGAGCAGCCGACCGAGCAGCCGAAGGAGATCGAAATCACGATCTGGCACCAGTGGGACGGCAAGTACCTCGAGGCCATTACCCAGGCCTTCAAGGATTATGAGGCTTCTCACCCCGGCGTGAAGATCAACCTGGACAAGCCCGAAGACGTGGCGTCCGCGTTGAACGTTGCCATCCCGGCGGGTGAGGGTCCCGACATCATCGGTTGGGCGAATGACAAGATCGGTGAGCAGGCGCTCGTCGGTAACATTGTCGCGATCGACGAATTCGGCATCACCAAGGAGTTCCTGCAGAGCACCTACGAGCCGGCTGCGGTGGCGGGTGTGATGTGGAAGGGTAAGGTTTGGGCCCTGCCCGAGACGCAGGAAGGTATCGCGCTGGTCTACAACGCCGACCTGGTCACCGAGGAATATCTGCCGACCGATCCCCTGGATTTCAACGCGCTGTTGACCAAGGCCGAGAAGTTCCAGCAGGATACCGGCAAGGTCCTGATCTGCAACCAGGGCTTCGGCGGCGCCGATCCCTACCACCTGGCCCCGATCTACTTCGGGCATGGCGTGCCCTCCTACGTTGACGACGAGGGGAAGGGCTACCTGAACACGCCCGAAATGATCGCCGGTGCGGAGTTCCTGCTGAAGCTCAAGCAGTTCTCCCTGAACGAGAACAGCTATGACATCTGCATGGCCGCCCTGAAGGAAGGCAAGGTCGGTATGTGGTGGACCGGCCCCTGGGCGATCGCCGGCATCGAGGAAGCGGGCATCAACTACGGCATCGCTGCCATGGGTCGCCCCTTCGTCGGCATCAAGACCCTCATGCTGACCAAGAACGCCGTGGATCGCGGCAAGGCTGAAGTTGCCCTCGACGTGATGAAGTACTTCACCAGCGCCGAGGTGCAGAAGAAGCTGGCCCTGATCAACAAGACCATCCCGGCGGCGAGCGCGGCTCTGGCCGATCCTGAGGTGGCGCAGCTCAAGACCGTGGTCGGCTTCGGCAAGTCCCTGAACCTGGGCATCCCGATGTCCCCGTCCCCCTTCTCCGCCGCACAGTGGGGCCCGGTGGGTACCGCTTCCGTGGCGGTCTGGACCGGCGCGCAGACCCCCGCTGATGCGATGAAGGACGCACAGGAAGCGCTGGAAGCTGCCATCGCGCAAATGAAGTAAAAAACTCGGTTGTGCTGAGGGGAGAGTCAGGTTGACTCTCCCCTTTTTAAAAAACAGGCGGTGTCTCATCGCCTCTACCTACTCTGGAATGTTGTGGAGGCTACCCCATGGCTGGTTGGTCAGGCCGTCGCAGAAATCTCGTTGTGCTTCTGTTCTTGCTTCCCACCCTCTTAGGGGTTCTGGTTTTTAATGTCTACCCCATCCTGTTAAACACCTACATTTCATTTACCAATCGCAATAAGTTCAGGCCTAACCCGGACTGTTCCGTCCCCACGACCGGCGTGCTGGATCCGCTGTGCTGGCCAAGCTTCCGGGAGAATGCGCCTAAGGGGATTGGTGAGCCTTACCGGCTGCAGGAACCCCTGTTCAAAAACTACAGCATCCTGATTGGTAAGCTGTTCACACCCGATAGCGTCATGGCGCTCCTGCGCATTCTGCTCACCTTTGTGCCCCTCATTGTTGTCGCCCGCCTCGACGCTTACTACGAGAAACGCGGGCAAAGGCCACTCTCATCAGGCATGATGTGGCTCATCGGCATCGCGGGCACGATCATTTTGGGATGGCTGCTTAAATTTGTAGCCGCCTACACTTACCTGATGGAAACCGGCGATTTCCTGTTCGTCGTGTTCCGCACCCTGCTTTTCGTGGCTGTCCGCGTGCCGATCACGTTCGTGGTGGGCTTGATTCTGGCGCTTATTTTGAACTCCAAACACCTGCCGGGTCGCACGTTCTTCCGCGTGGTCTTATTCCTGCCCTGGGCCGCGTCTTCCGTCGCCATCCTGGTGGCCTTGATCTGGCAGTTCATCTTCCGCGAGCAGGGTGTCCTCAATCAGGTGCTCGGATTCTTCATGCCGGGCTACAAGCCGATAAGCTGGCTGAATAATCCAACGACCGCGTTTGGCGCTATCGTGCTGGCCGATATTTACTTCTCCTATCCCTTCTTCATGGTGGCCATCCTGGGTGCGCTGCAATCCATCTCGATGGATATGTACGAAGCGGCGGAAATTGACGGGGCGAACTGGTGGCAGCAACTGACCAGCATCACCCTGCCCCTGATCCGCCCGGCGGTGTTGCCCGCAACCGTGCTCACGTCCATCTCGGCCTTCCAGATGTTCGGCACAGCTTACGCGATTACCGGCGGTGGCCCGCAAACCTCTGCGCTGCGTCCTGGCGCGACGGAATTCGTCATGGTCTACGCCTACCGTCAGGTCTTCCAGCTCCAGGATTATGGACGGGCTACCGCGTTCGCCGTGATCATCTTCATCTTCCTGTTTGCGGTCACTCTCTGGAGTTTGCGCTTCACCCGCATAACGAAAGGAGCCTACGAATGAACCGAAAACCGACACCCATCGTTCTGGCGTTACAGTACGTCATTTTGATTCTGGCGGCGCTCTTCGCCTTCTATCCCATCTGGTTCGCCATTCTGGCTTCCGGGCGTTTGGGGCAGCGCCTGTACACGCTCAACCTGGCGGGCATGTTCCTGCCCACGGAGTGGTCCTTTGAAAACTACCGCGTCATGCTCTTTGAGCAGCCGTTCTTGATGTGGATCAAGAACAGCCTGTACGTGGCCAGCCTGACCACGATCGCCGCCCTGACGGTATCCACCTTTGGTGCGTTTGCCGTTTCGCGCTTCCGTTTTAAGGGCCGGGAGATCTTCCTGATCTTCCTGCTGGCGATCCAGACGTTCCCCGGCGTGCTCTCGCTGGTGGCTATCGCGCAGGTGCTGACGGCGTTGGGCCTGTACGGCAAGCATCTGGGCCTGGTGCTGGCCTATACGACCGGTAGCCTGGTGTTCTGTACCTGGAACCTCAAGGGGTACTTCGACACCATTCCTATTGACCTGGAAGAGGCAGCGATGTTGGATGGGTGCGGGCCGATCCAGGCGTTCGCGTTTGTGGCGCTGCCATTGGCGAAACCGGCGCTGGCGGTTACGGCGTTGCTCTCGTTCCTGGCCGGCTGGGGTGACTTTATTTTCGCCTCGGTGCTGGTTCCATCACCGGAAACCATGAAGCTGGCCGTCCCCGCCCTGTACCGCCTGGCGAATAGCATCAGCATCCCCTGGGGTTACTTTGCGGCGGGCGCGACCATCGTGATTATCCCCACGTTGATCGTCTTCTTGCTGACGCAGCGTTCCTTCGAGTCCGGCCTGACGGTGGGAGGCGTGAAGGGGTAGCATGGACGATTTCATCTTTGGCACGCTGGCCACAGATGAATTGCGTCTGGACCATACACGTGAACGGTGGGCGGGCGTTGTGCACGCCCACCGTCGCGTGCCTCTGGATCCACTTCCAGGCCAGGCGCTGCATCTGACGCTTTCGGTTGGCCCCCAGGTAGATGTGGAGTCCGCCTGGGTTTACTGGACGGTGGACGGCAGTGAGCCGACAGGCGACCACGGATGCGCCCGGCACGGCTTTGCAGCACCCCTTGCCCCCACGCGCACGGAATGGCAGACCCTGGTGTGGGGCTACCTGCGCTATTTCGAGGGGGTGATTCCCGCCCAGGCAGCGGGGACGGTCGTGCGCTACCGCATGAGTGTGGTCAGCCGCGACGGTGTGGAGCACTGGAGCGATGGCGGCACGTGTTACGGGGTGTATGTGGATGATGACCCGCCCCCCGAATGGGCGCGCGACGCGGTGGTGTACCACATTTTCGTGGATCGCTTCTATCCCGGCGCGGGGCGTGCCTGGCAGACCCCGCCCGATCCCACGGGGTTCTACGGCGGGACGTTGCGGGGCATCCTGGAGAAACTGGATTATCTGCAGGCGCTGGGGGTGACTGTGCTTTATCTCAGTCCCATCTTCGCCAGCCCCTCGCATCACGGGTATGATGTGACGGATCTGTTCGCGATCGAGCCGCGCCTGGGGACGCGCGAGGATTTGCGCGCGTTGCTCGATGCGGCGCACGCCGCCGGGATGCGCGTGGTGCTGGATTTTGTGCCCAATCATCTTTCGCACCTGCACCCCGCGTTTGTGTCCGCCCAGACGGATGCGCAGAGTCCTTATCGCGATTGGTTCACCTTCACACAGTGGCCGGACGAGTACGCGACGTTTTTTGGCGTCAAGGAGTTGCCGCAGCTCAATCTGCTCAATCCACAGGCGCGCGCGCACATGCTGGAGGCAGCGCGCTACTGGTTGGAGTTCGGGGTGGACGGCTACCGCCTGGATTACGCGATCGGGCCGACGCCGGATTTCTGGGCGGATTTCCGCCGCGTGACGCGCGCCGCACGCCCGGATTGCTGGACGTTCGGCGAGGTGGTGGATCCGCCGGATGCGCAACTGGCGTTCTTCGGCGGGCTGGATGGGACGCTGGATTTCATCCTGCTGGAGGCGCTGCGCCAGACGTTCGCTTTCGGGCGCTGGGAGGCGCGCCGCTTTGCGTGCTTCCTGGAGCGCCATGAGGCGTATTTCCCGGAGGCGTTCTCGCGCCCCGCGTTCCTGGATAATCACGATATGAACCGCTTCCTGTGGGCGTGCGAGGGGGATGTGCGCCGCTTGAAGCTGGCAGCGCTGTGCCAGTTCACGCTGAGCGGCCCCCCTCTGATCTACTACGGGACGGAAGTGGGGCTTTCGCAGGAGCGCGATGTACGACAGGGCAATCTGGGCTTCCCGCATGAGGCGCGCCTGCCCATGCTCTGGGATGAGGCCCAGGATACGGAGTTGCTCGCTTTCTACCGCGCGCTGATCGCGCTGCGCCGCGCTTCGTTTGCGTTGCGCCGCGGGACGCGCCGCACCTTGCTGGCGACGGAGCAGGCGTTGGTGTACGAGCGCCGCGGGGCCGGTGAAACGCTGGTTGTGGCGCTGAATGTCGGGACGGAGGCGCTGTCCGTCCCTGTAACGCCTGGCGCGCGCCTGCGCCTGACGAGCGGCCCAGGCTGCGCAGCGTCCCCTTCATCCCAAAAAGAACAGGCTACGTTAACCCTGCCCCCACTGACCGGCGCAGTGTTGGAGCTTTAACACGGAGGCCGCCTGAGATGCCACCTGCCAGGTATCGGCGTCGCACGCTGCTGTTGATTGTGCTGCTGGGCTTGCTGGTGCGCGTCTGGGCGGCCTGGCTTTTGCCCGTGGATGCGGATGAGCCGGTGTATTTGCGCGCGGCGGCGGATTACGCGCAGCTCATCCGCGCGGGCGATGTGCGCGGGGTGGTGGATTATGCGTTTAATCGCGAGCATCCCCCCCTGGTGAAGCTGGTGTATAGCCTCGCTTACCTCTTGCTTCCCTCACGGTACGCGGCGACCGGCGCCTGGTACGCGGCGCGCGCGTTTTCGGTGTTGTTCGGCACGCTGACGGTGGCGCTGGTGGCGGCGCTGGAGCCGATCGCCGGGGTGTTGCTGGCGCTGCATTCGATGACGATTAAGTACACGGCGGAGGCGTATCTGGAGGCGTTGCCCCAGTTGAGCGCGCTGGTGGCGGTGCTGGCCCTGCGCCGTGCGCGCGATGGGGAGGGCCGCGCCTGGTGGCTTTCGGCGGTGGCGCTGGGGGTCACGGCGGCGAGTAAGTTGACGTATCTGGTGGTGGTGCCGGCGCTGGCGTATTTGATGTGGCAGCAGGGGCCTGAGGCGAAACGCCGCTGGCCCGCTTATGTGGCGGTGGCGCTGGGGACGTTTTGGGTGCTCAACCCGGCGCTGTGGCGCGCCCCACTCTCCCGCCTGGTGGAGATGGCCACGTTCCACGCGGCGTATGCGCACGGCAGGGATGTGCTGCGCGCGGCTTATCCGTGGTATCAGCCCCTGCTGTGGATTATGAATGATGTGCCGTGGCATCCGCATGTGTTTTTCTTCCTGACCAGCGATCGCTATGTGCTCTGGTTCCTGGTGCCCGGTCTGTATCTGGCCTGGCGCAAGCGGGAAGGGTGGCTGAGTGTGTGGTTTGTGGCGGCCTTGCTCACGTTGCTGGTGTGGCCGACGAAGTGGCCGCAGTACACGCTGATCCTGACGGTGCCGCTGTGCCTGCTGGCGGGATGGGCGCTGCGCGCGCTGGTGGCCTGGGCGAAGGCTTTCGATGATTACTGGGGCTGGTTCGACGCGGTGGTGCCCCGTCCGCCCCGCTGGACGATCGTGCTCACGCTGGCGCTGGTGACGCTGGTGACGGTGGGCAAGGTCGAGTATGAGGTCGAGCTGGCGCTGGGGCGCCGCGGCTGGGCGCATTATACGCAGGATACGGCGCCGCTGCTTGCCAACACGGTGTACGATGTGGCGATTGGCCCGACGGGGCGCGTGGCTTTGGTCACGGCGCGCGGGGTGACTTTCTGGACTCCTGGGGAGGATTTCGCGTGGGGCAACGGCGTGGAGCATGTCACGCCAGAGCATAGTCCGCTGCCGGCCACGCCCGTGGTGCGCGCGCTGGCGGCCCAGGATGGGAGCTGGTGGTTCGGCACGGATGCGGGCCTGCTCCACGACGACGGCACGCGCTGGGTGTTTTTTACGGCTGAGGACATGGGCCTGCCGGAGGCACGGATCCGCGCGTTGTGGGAAGGGCCGTCCGGTCAGGTCTGGGTGGGGACGTTGCGCGGCGCCGCGGTGCTGGAAGCAGCGGGCTGGCGTGCGCTGCCAGAGCTGGCGGAGGTGGCGGTGTTTGCCATCACCGGCGATGCGCAGCGGGTGTGGTTTGGTACCGATGCCGGTTTGAGCTGGCTGGAGCGCGACACGCAGCAGTGGACTCATCTGAGCCGGGCGGAGTTGAACCTGACCTGGGGCGGCGTCGCGGATGTGCTGGTGGACCGCAACGGCACGGTGTGGGCCGCGACGCAAGGGAACGGCGTGTTGCGCTGGGACGGGACGGCCTGGCAACAGATCACGGTGAGCCAGGGGCTGCCGTCCAATACGGCCCGTTGTCTGGGCGAGACGCCCGACGGGACGATTTGGGTAGGGGTCGCCTACCCCACGGAGCCGGGCGGCCTGGTAGTCGCCTGGGATGGCACGCGCTGGCGCAAGCAGACCGCGCGTAATTCGGGTTACGCGGAGTTCGAGCCGCTGGCCTTTGCGACGGACGCCGAAGGGCGCTTGTGGATCGCCACGGCGCTGGGCGGCGTCCAGACGTACCGCGCCCCGTAACACGGGTAAGTGACCGCTTTTGTGCATTGAAGTAACTACCTACCTTGTCTCATCGGCTTAAGAAGTTCACACAAAGCCACAAAGACACAAAGATTTTTTAAAATTTGTAACTGCTCACCGAGGTTTATTGGCTAGCGGTTAAAACCGCGCCTGCTG